>Ga0181587_10000036_pt1 | contig 94763 bp, 75 predicted proteins | sample 071ome_27_FD_132463 | JGI IMG/M metagenome (GOLD analysis project Ga0181587, IMG submission 132463) | Coastal salt marsh microbial communities from the Groves Creek Marsh, Skidaway Island, Georgia - 071409AT metaG (megahit assembly) | ecosystem: Environmental > Aquatic > Marine > Intertidal... | reverse complement strand
TTAGAATTCCCGGATTGATAGTGCTTGCCGACAGGTACCGTTCCGGGCGGCAGCCGTCCAGGAGTGAGCGTCACGGCGTGCGAATGCGCCAGCTGTAAGCAGGATCGGAGTGAAGGTCGAATAGATCGTGGACAGAACCGAAAACACAGAGCGTGCCCAGGTGGACGGCAAGCATTCACAGTCGGATATTCTGGTGACATCCAGAAGTGGGGAACTGGGAGTTGCTGCGTTGACGTCGCTGGCACTGGCAGGGCTGGTGGCCCTGGTGAGCCAGTTGGCGAATCCTGTGTTGCCGGAAATCATCGAGGAACCGGAGTTGATTCCAATCACCGTGTTCCCTGATTTCAGGTCTATCGAAGATGTCGATGTGAAGAAGCAGCAATTCTTCGATTACCTGGAAGGCTATGTCATCGCGGAGAACGAAGCGATAGCCGATGTCAGGGCAGAGCTCCTGTCCTTCGCCGATATTGCAAACAGCGGTGTGGGCTTCAGCAATCGCGAGCGGGAATGGATTTTTGATCTGGCCGACTACTACCGGATTGACACGTCCGAGATGACGGATCGCGAAATCGCCAACGAGTTAATGCTGCGAGTAGATGAGATTCCTGTTTCCCTGGTTTTGGCACAGGCGGCGAACGAGTCGGCCTGGGGCACCTCCCGCTTTGCCCTGGAAGGCAATAATATTTTTGGTCAGTGGTGTTTCGAAGAAGGCTGCGGCATCGTGCCCAGTCGCCGCCGCAGCGGGGCAACCCATGAGGTGAAGCGATTCGATTCCATCGGCGAGTCCATCAGCGGCTACTTTCAGAACATCAATACCCACGACTCCTATCGCTACCTGCGGCAACTGAGGGCGGAGATGCGTGATGCCAATGCGGAGTTGGATCCGCTGTTACTGGCATCTGGTCTCGGCCGCTATTCGGCGCGCGGCGACCACTATGTGGATGAAGTGCAAAACATCATCCTGCAAAACGACTTGATGGACCGGGACCAGAGCTAAGGCAGTATGCCTAGTTGATCGCCGGATTAATCCATTGCACCGAATACCAGAAGTAACGTGACGTCCCCGGTAAGGGTGCCGTACAGATGTAGCGCCAGCGCCTGCCGCTGAAACGATCTGTCGGCCGTAATTCCACGATTCCCTGATCCCTGTCTATCCACTCCATGGGAATGGCCTTGCTGTTGGCGAAACAGCCAATCTGGGAGAGATTGTAGGCCCCGGGGCTAAATTGCAGTGTGATGGCGGGACTTGCAGCGCTGGTAACCGGCGACTCCGGTTCAACGATGCGCGCGCTGAATGCCAGGGATTCAAATTTCGTGCGCGCCGTGTCCAGGTCTGCGTAGATGCTGGCAAGTGGATAGCGGGGCAGGGCGAGGTAATCGGAATCTGGTCCCATGGCCCCTGAGTTCTGCGCGAAGCCGGTGAAGCCCTCTTCGGCCAGCATGCGCTTGATTGCGGGGTCGAACTCGCCATAGGGGTAGGCCAGGTAGCGATGATTCTGGCCGGTGTGCTCGGCGATGGTCCGTTCGGCCTCCAGCAACTCTTCACGATTTCTGCGAATCCAGGTGGCATCATCCTCGCCAGGTTGCCGGTCCAGCATGTAGGGGTGATAGACCATGTGGTTGGCTATAATTACACCGGCATCTGCCATTTCTCTTATCTGGGCCCAGTTCATGTAATTGGACTGATTCTGATTGATCGGATCGGTGCTCAGGAACAGGGTGAATGGCATGCCAAACTCCTGCAGCATGGGAAAGGCCGTGTCGTAGATGGAGATATAGCCATCATCGAAGGTAATGGCCACGGCCTTGTCCGGTATTTCGCGTCCCGCTCGCAGGTCTTCCACCATGCGATCCAGGGGCATGACGGTATAGTCATTGTCCTGCAGGTATTCCAGATGGCCGCGAAAGTCGGCTGGCGAGATGCTGGTGGAGGGCGGGGTATCCGTCGCTACATGATGGTAGAGGGTGATCACGCCGCTGCTGGCGGCGCCGGCGAATTGGGGGAGTGCCAGGGCCAGTGTGCCCAGACTCAGCAGAAGCAGACGTAAAACTCGGTAGATCGGCAAGGGGTCTCTCCCATTCAGGGCCCGAAAAGTCGCATGATAACTCAGCCCGTGGCGCTTGTACCCGTCTGTCCCGGGCCCCCCGATAAAGGTATAATCCACAACCCTTCCGGGCATGGGATTCAGGCCCTTAAAACTGGACCTTAAAACTGGAGATAAAGCATGAAGTATTCAGGCAAGGCGCTCAGCGTCGACGTATTGCCTTCCGGTGTAGCGACGCTCACCTTTGACCTGCAAGACTCGTCAGTCAACAAGTTCAATCGTCAGACCCTCGAAGAGCTGCGCCAGGCAGTGTCGGAACTGGCCGGGTTTGATGTCAAAGGCCTCGTGTTCTGCAGCGCCAAACCCGCATTCATCGTGGGCGCGGACATCAACGAATTCACAGCCATGTTTGCCCAGTCTGAAGAGCAGATCCTGGCCTGGCTGGTAGAGGCAAACAGCCTGTTCAATGCCATCGAAGACTTGCCTTTTCCCACGGTGACGGCGATCAATGGTATTGCGCTCGGCGGAGGCTTCGAACTCGCGGTGTCGACTGACTACCGTATCGGCACCAACGCCGCCGTAGTTGGGTTTCCTGAGGTCAAACTGGGCATCATTCCGGGTTTTGGGGGTACGGTTCGCCTGCCACGCCTGATTGGGGCCGACAATGCCAACCAGTGGATCAGCTCCGGTGCCCAGGTCAGGGCAGAGCAGGCGTTCAAGGAAGGTGCCCTGGATGCACTGGTGGAGCCAGACAAACTGCTGGCAGCTGCCGAGCATCTCATCCAGCAGTGCAATGATGGCAAACTGGATTACAGGGCCCAGCGCACGACGAAGAATTCCCCGCTCAAGCTTAATCCAATCGAATTGAATGTGGCTTTCGAAACCGCCAAGGGGCTGGTAGCGGCCCAGGCGGGGCCGAATTACCCGGCTCCCATCACGGCTGTCAAGGTGATGCAGCAGGCCGCAACCATGGATCGCCAGGGTGCGCTGGAGGCCGAGCATGCCGGTTTCGTCAAGCTGGCGAAGCTCGAAGTCACAGCGAACCTGGTACAGATGTTCCTCAACGACCAGTCCCTCGGTGGCAAGGCCAAAAAGGCCGTCGCCAAGGCTTCTGCCGTCAACAGCGCCGCCGTGCTGGGCGCTGGCATCATGGGTGGCGGTATAGCCTACCAGTCAGCTCTCAAGGGCACGCCTATTCTGATGAAGGACGTGCGCCAGGAGGGGCTTGACCTCGGCATGGCAGAAGCCCGCAAGCAGTTTAACAAGCGGGTGGAGAAGGGCAGGATGAGTACCGACCAGATGATCGCGGCGCTCTCCGGTATCAGGCCCACACTGGACTACAGCGGAATCGACAAGGTAGACATAGTCGTTGAGGCGGTGATTGAGAACGCGGATATCAAGAAGTCTGTGTTGTCTGAGTTGGAAGAAAAAGTTACATCTGACACCATTATTGCGTCCAATACATCCACCATTTCCATTGATGAGCTGGCAAGCTCGCTGAAACGACCGGAGAATTTCTGCGGCATGCATTTCTTCAATCCGGTTCCGGTGATGCCGCTCGTAGAGGTAATTCGTGGTAAGCATTCCAGCGATGAAACCATCGCCACCACCGTGGCCTATGCCAAGAAGCTGGGCAAGACACCCATTGTCGTCAACAACTGCCCCGGCTTTCTGGTGAATCGCATTCTGTTTCCCTATTTTGGCGCGTTTGCACAACTGTTGCGCGACGGTGCCGACTTCCGCCAGATAGACAAGGCCATGGAGAAATTTGGCTGGCCCATGGGTCCTGCCTACCTGCTCGATGTAGTAGGCATTGATACGGCGGTCCATGCCCAGGCGGTCATGGCGTCGGGTTTCGAGCGCATGCAACAGGATTTCGACAGCGCCATTGAATTGCTTTTCCAGCAGGGCAAGCTGGGTCAGAAGAGTGGCAGCGGCTTCTATCTGTATGAGCCGGACAAACGGGGTAAGCCGAAGAAGCTGTCTAACCCGGAGATCGATGCTCTGATTACCTCCGTGCAACAGGCGCAGCGGACATTCGATGATCAGGAGATCGTCGATCGTATGATGGTAGCTATGTGCCTGGAGACAGCCCGGTGCCTGGAAGATGGCATCGTGGAGACGGCCATTGAGGCAGACATGGGGCTCGTGCTTGGCCTCGGTTTCCCGCCATTCAGGGGCGGTGCCCTGCGCTATGTAGATAGTATGGGTGTGGCAAACTTCGTGGCCCTGGCAGACAAGTATGCAGAACTGGGTGCGATGTTCGAGGTGACCGCCCCGATGCGTGACAAGGCTGCCGCTAACGGTCGCTACTATCAAATGTCCTGAATGAATTTTCCCGAGGAATAGCAGTATGAGTCTGAATCCAAGAGACGCAGTAATAGTCGACGGAATCCGCACACCGATGGCGCGCTCCAAGGGTGGTGCCTTCCGTAACGTACGTGCCGAGGAATTATCGGCGCGCCTCATCGATGCGCTGATCGAGCGTAATCCCGCATTGCAGCCGGAAGAAGTCGAAGACGTTATCTGGGGCTGTGTGAACCAGACACTGGAGCAGGGCTGGAATGTGGCGCGCAACGCAGCACTCATGTCTGTGCTGCCCCACAGTACCTGTGCGCAAACGGTTAATCGTCTGTGTGGCTCATCCATGTCTGCGCTGCACACGGCGGCTACCTCTATTCTGTCGGACAACGGTGATGTGTTCATCGTGGGCGGGGTAGAGCATATGGGGCACGTGGGAATGACTTATGGCATCGATCCCAATCCGAAGGCGTCGAAACACATAGCCAAGGCTGCGTGGATGATGGGGGTCACGGCCGAAGTCTTGTCCAAGATGCACGGCATCGGGCGTGAACAACAGGACGAGTTTGCGGTTCGCTCACATCGCCTGGCTGAGGCGGCGCGACTCTCCGGTGGCTTCAGGAATGAGATTGTGCCCATAGAAGGGCATAACGGTGATGGTTTCAAGACCCTGGTGGAGGATGATGAGACGATCCGTCCCGATACCTCCCTGGAAGGCCTGGCCCAACTGCGCCCGGTATTCGATCCCGTCAACGGCACAGTTACCGCCGGAACTTCATCACAGATATCCGATGGTGCTTCGGCCATGCTCATGATGTCGGCTGAGAGGGCACAGGCGCTGGGGCTCAAGATCAGGGCGAAGGTGAAGTCCATGGGCTATGCCGGTGTGGATCCCTCCATCATGGGCTACGGTCCCGTGCCCGCCTCGCTGAAGGCGCTGAAGAAGGTCGGACTGTCTATCGACGACATCGATTGCGTGGAATTAAACGAGGCATTCGCTGCCCAGTCACTGCCTGTGATGAAGGATCTGAAGCTGCTGGACGTGGCAGACGACAAGGTAAACCTGCGCGGTGGCGCCATCGCCCTCGGCCATCCACTGGGATGTTCGGGTACCCGCATCACCACGACCCTGCTCAATAACATGGAAGACAAGGATGCCAGCCTCGGTCTGGCTACCATGTGTATTGGCCTTGGTCAGGGTATTGCCACGATTCTGGAACGGGTCTGATCGGCTAATGACGGCTAACAAGGACAGGTTCAAGCTAAATCGCAGCCGCAAGAACCTGCGTCGCGATGTGGGCAGGGCGATTGCCGACTTCAATATGATTGAGGACGGCGATCTCGTTATGGTGTGCCTGTCCGGTGGCAAGGACTCCTATACCTTGCTGGATATCCTGCAAAACCTGCAGCAGCATGCACCGATCGACTTCCGCCTGCATGCGGTAAACCTCGATCAGAAGCAGCCCGGATTTCCAGAGGACGTGCTGCCGAATTATCTCTCTTCCCTGGATGTGGAATATACCATCCTCGAGCAGGACACTTATTCCATCGTTACTGACAAGGTGCCCGAAGGCAAGACCTTCTGCGGGCTCTGCTCGCGCCTGCGGCGGGGAATTCTGTATAACTTCGCGGAGTCCATTGGCGCTAACAAGATTGCCCTTGGCCACCATCGGGACGATATCGTGGAAACCCTGTTCCTCAATATGTTCTACGGGGGCAGCCTGAAGGCCATGCCACCGAAACTGTTGAGTGACGACAAACGCAATGTCGTGATTCGGCCCCTGGCCTACTGCAAGGAAGCAGAGATAGAAAAGTACTCGGCCATGATGGATTTCCCCATCATTCCCTGCAATCTCTGCGGCTCACAGGACAACCTGCAACGGCAGGCAATCAAGTCCATGCTGACCCAATGGGACAAACAGCATCCGGGGCGGGTAGAGAGCATCTTCCGGGCGATCAGCAATGTGTCTCCCAGCCAGTTGGCCGATACTGCCTTGTTCGATTTTACCAACCTGCGCAATGGACAGTCCGGGAAATCTGACAAGTCAGGGAAGCTCAATTACGTGGAACTGGTCTAGCACTGGCGGGCGTTGTACCAGGTCGTTCTAACAGTCCCGGTACTTGCCGTCGCGGTCCATGCGGGTCTCGCACTCATGGCGAAAGTTCTGGCAGGCGATGGCCTTGCTGTTTGATGGCCGGGCGATGTTGTTGCATTCATTCAGTTCGGCGCGTAGCACCGACTCATCCAGGGAAGCGAGTCTGCCCCGGGGACCGCAGGCAGCGAGCAGCAGGCAGGCTCCCAGCAAGAGGGCGAAACGAAACAGGCTGTGTGCTGAGTAGTGCATGGTGATTCCCGGATAGTCGCCTGATTGATTGTCCCGGCCTGTTAAGCACCTTTGTCGATTGCGCATAGTTTAATCCTAGACAATAACCGCCATTTTGCGAGCCAGCCACGGGCTCTTCCGGATCGACTCCGATCTGCAGAGCTTTTCAGCACTATCAAGGAAGTCGGGAACCATGGAGATTCCATACACAGCCCTCTCGTCCGATGCACTGCAGGGTGTGATTGAAGAGTTTATTTCCCGAGAGGGGACAGACTACGGCGAGCAGGAGTACAGCCTGGCGGAAAAGATAGCCCAGGTGCGGGCACAGCTGGAGAGCGGGGAAGTGGTGCTGACCTTCGATGAAGAGTCTGAAACCTGCAACCTGGTCAGGTTACGCTAGGACCTGGCCAGCCATCTCTTCCGGGACGCGGGTGTCCTGATGCTGCCTGGCATAGTCCAGCCAGCGGTCCATGACCTGTTTGGTCTGTTTGAGCACTTCATGGTCGCCTTCCCGGGTACGCAGGGTGTATTGCGCCATGGCCAGGCCCACTTCGCCGAGGGTTTCCACGATGCGCTTGAGGCTGAAGGTATCCAGATCCAGGCTGAACAGGTCTCCGCGCTGGGGATGCTGGTCGCCGACAATGCGCAGGGATGAGCCAGGGGCGATGATGTTCTGGATACGCAGGGCCAGGGAGGGATTCTGTACCCTGATCAGCTTCACGGTGAATTGCAGTGTCGCGCGGTCGAAGATGTTGGCTTCATGACAGTGTTCCACCGAGCCGTTGCTGCTGTTCAAGATCGTCTTCCCTTGCTATCTGTCTGCCAGACCGCAGTGCCATGGTTTTAAGGGGTGTTATCACCCCCGGTGTCAGCTACTCTAACCAAGCCTAATCTAATCTGATCGGGAATCAGGCAGTCCCTGACCACCGAATTGTTGTAGTATCTCGTTACCAGTAATAGTGAGCAACAGCCGTTTGGTTATATGAACAGATGTCGAAAGATTCGAATCCTATAAGCGAAGATGCAGCCGCGGACAATGCCGAAGCCAGGCCATCCGCAGGTGATGCGATACAACTGGATGCCACAGGATTGTATTGTCCCGAACCGGTGATGTTGTTGCACAACAAAATCAGGGATATTGCGCCGGGACAGTTGCTGCGCCTGACGGCGACCGATCCTTCCACCACCCGGGATGTGCCTAAATTCTGCCTCTATCTCGAGCACGAATTGCTGGAGAGCGAGCAGGTGGGTGAGACGTACAGCTACCTGATTCGCAAGAAGCAGGGTTAGTCCGATGGCCGCCCGCCCATCCAGCATCCCGGTCTACCTGGTAGATGCTTCGATCTACATCTTCCAGTCACATTTTTCTCCTTACGTTGAGTGTTATGACCGGGCCGGCAATGATCTCTCAGCCGTCTATGGCTTTACCCAGTTTCTGTTGCAGTTCCTGCGGCGGGCGCAGCCCCGGCATGTGGCCATAGCCCATGACGAGAGCCTGTTCTGTGGCTTTCGCCACGCGCTCTGTCCCAATTACAAGTCCAACCGGGAATTGCCCGACGAGAATCTGGCGATGCAACTACAGGCCAGCAAGGAGATCTGCTCGATTCTGGGCATGATGGCCTACGGCAGTAAGGTGTATGAGGCCGACGACATCATTGGCGTACTGGCCAGGAGTGTGCGCGCGGAACTCGGCAGCGATCAGGTCGCCATTCACCTGATCAGCAAGGACAAGGACCTGGCGCAGTTACTCGAACATGAACAGGACTGCCTCTGGGAGTTCAGTGCCAACCACAAGCGTTTCATCGTGGACATAGAAAATGACTTTGGGGTGAGTCCGGCCCAGATTGCGGATTTCCTCGCGCTGGCGGGAGATTCGGTGGATTGTATCTCAGGCGTACCGGGCATTGGTCCCGTCGCGACACGGGAGCTGTTGAGTCGATACGGTAGCCTCGAGGGTATTTACCAGCACCTGTCTGAGATACCGGCGCTACCGATCCGCGGTGCCAGGCGACTGGCCAGCCTGTTGGAAGAACACCGGGCCCGGGCCGAGCTGAGCCGGCAGCTCGTAACCATCGTCTGTGAGGTTGATACACCAGGCGAAGCATTCTCCGGTATCACTTTCGAAGACCTCGGTGCGGCAATGCCGGACCTGGATGAACTACGGGGCTTCCTCGTCGAATACCAGTTTCCATCGGAAGAGAGCGAGCGGCTCATAGCACAAACCCGCCGCATCATAGAAAGCAGAGTAAGCATGGAGAACAGAGAGAGTACGGCAGGCTAATGCGTATCGTCGTCGATCAGGATCTGCACTTGCAACAGCTGGAAATTCCAGCTGACTGGGAGCTGGTGAAACGTGAAGGCCGCCTCATCAACAGTGAGGACGTGAGGGATGCCGATGCCTTGCTCATCCGTTCGGTAACCAGGGTCAATGAGGCCTTGCTCCACAACAGCCGGGTCCGCTTCGTTGGCACCGCCACATCGGGCCTCGATCATATCGATCGTGCCTATCTCGCCGCCAACACCATTCGGTTGGCCGATGCGGCTGGCGCCAATGCCAACGCGGTAAGCGATTACTGCCTCGCGGCGCTGGCATTCGGTGTATTGCAGCGGGAGCTGGATATTGCCGAAGCGCGCATCGCCATCGTGGGTGCTGGCCATGTGGGTGGATTGCTGGCGAACAAGTTGTGCAGGCTGGGGCTGCACGTACTGGTCTGCGATCCACCCCTGCAGCAGAGTGGTGCGCCAGGAGAGTTCAGTTCCCTGGCAGAAGCGGCCACCTGTGACGTGGTGAGCCTGCATGTGCCCTTGCAGGGGTCAGGCGAGCATGCGACTCGAGAATTCATCGATGCGGACATCCTCTCTGCCATGCCGGGCACCGGCATGCTGATCAACAGTTGCCGTGGAGAAGTCATCGACGAGTTGGCTCTGCAGGCACACCTGCGGAACAACGAGAAGTTCACAGCCGTGCTCGATGTGTGGCAAAACGAACCCAGGGTAAACCCGGAGACAATGGCGCTGGCCCATATCGCGACACCCCATATCGCCGGTTACAGTGCCCGGGCCAAGGACGAGGCTGCCGCGAGAATAGTCGACGCGCTGAAAATCTTCTCGGGTAGTGCGACCGGCCCGGCGGATGCGGCACGAGCAGGGAGCGGCGATCGGGATCCGGGGGCGGTGGCACCTGATCCAGGTAACCGGCAGGGCTGGAAAACAGTCCTGCAGCACTTCGACCTGCCCGCACTGAGCCGTGCATTCAGGCAGGCTTACCGCAGTGGCATTGAGAAGCAGGCCTTCGACGCCATGCGCAGGCAACTGGCCAGTCGCCGTGAGTTCTGTGAAACACAGGTGGTAGAGGTTTCCGAAGAGACTGCGGGATTCCTCGGCGCGCTGGGCTTTAAACTGGAATCCTAGCGGTACTGGCTCAGCACATTGCCGATCTGGGTCACCGCGTGGCGCAGCTCATCTTCCCTGGGCAGGAACACCAGTCGGAAATGATCCCGGTCCTTGATGTTGAAGGCACTGCCTTGCACCAGCAGGATCTTCTCCTGCTCCAGGATATCCAGGATCAGGGCGACGTCATCCTTGATCCTGTAGACCTCCGGATCGAGTCGCGGGAACATATAGATCGCGCCCCGGGGCTTCACACAGCTAAGGCCAGGTATCTGGGTCAGCAGCTCATAGGTGGCATCCCGCTGATCCCGCAGCCTGCCGCCTGGTAGTACCAACTCATTGATACTCTGGTAACCGCCGAGGGCCGTCTGGATGGCGAACTGCGCTGGTACGTTTGCGCAAAGGCGCATATTGGTGAGAATCTCCAGCCCTTCGATATAGCTCCTGGCCAGATGTTTGGCACCGCTGATGACCATCCAGCCGGAACGGAAGCCGGCCAGTCTATAGGCCTTCGACAGGCCATTGAAGGTGACGCACAGCAGATCATCACACAGGGAGGCGATGGGAATATGCTGGGCATCGTCGTACAGGATCTTGCTGTAAATTTCGTCGGCAAACAGGATCAACTGGTGACGCCTCGCCACTTCGATCAGTCGTTCCAGTAATTCCTTGCTGTAGACTGCTCCCGTGGGGTTATTGGGGTTGATGATGACCAGGGCCCGGGTGCGTGGGGTAATCTTCGATTCGATGTCTTCGATCGATGGGAACCAGTCAGCCTGCTCGTCGCAAATATAGTGCACCGGTGTCCCGCCACTCAGGCTCACGGAGGCTGTCCACAATGGGTAGTCGGGGGCAGGCAGAAGGACTTCATCACCGTTATCCAGCAGCGCCTGCATGGCCATGGTGATTAGCTCGCTGACGCCATTGCCCAGGTAGATGTCTTCAATCTCCACGTCGGGAATTTGAATGCGCTGGCATTCCTGCATCACTGCCTTGCGGGCAGAATACAGTCCCTTGGAATCACAATAACCCTGGGCCGCGGCGAGGTTGTGGATCACATCGTAGAGGATTTCATCGGGGGCGTTGAACCCAAAAGGCGCCGGGTTACCGATATTGAGCTTAAGGATCTGGTGACCCTCTTCTTCGAGGCGCTTGGCTTCCTCCAGTACCGGCCCGCGGATGTCGTAGCAGACATTGCTGAGCTTGTCGGACTGTTCGATTTGACCTTTCAGGGGGTCTTGAATGCTAGTTGCATGATCCATGTCAGTAACCACAGATTTTTCAGGCTTCACCCCATGGGGGTGGCGGTTGAAATGAGTTAAAATCAGTCTCGTGGGCAGGGGGTGAGTTCGGTAGTGCCGGAGCCCTGGAACGAAATTCCGGTGTGTAGGCGGCTGATTCTACATGAAATTCGCCGTGGCAACTAATTCTGAATGCCACGGCCTGTTAAAAACTCACCCCGGGCAGGATTAGCTGCCAGCCAGTTTCAATATCGGCCAATTGCCGCAAGAGCATTATCATGAGTAGTAATGAAGAGATGACGGACAAGAGTAAAGAAGCACGATCCGAGAGTGAATTACGCCAGGAACTGGGCGAGGAGCGCTACCACGTATTGCGCGAGCGGGGGACGGAGCGGGCCTTCACTGGAAAATACTGGGACCTCAAGGACGATGGTAGCTACCATTGTGCGGTGTGCGGCGAAATGCTGTTCTCTTCCGAGACCAAATACGACTCCGGTTCCGGTTGGCCGAGTTTCTACCAGCCGGCCAGCGATCAGGCTGTCAGGGAGCTTCCTGACAGTTCCCACGGTATGCTGCGCACTGAGGTGGTGTGCCAGAAATGCGGTTCCCATCTCGGCCATGTTTTCCCCGATGGGCCGCCGGAATCCGGCCTGCGCTACTGTATTAACTCGGCCTCCCTCGATTTCGAAAAAGCGGGTGAAGGCGAAGCTGCAGGTGGTGCAAGTGCAGATGACGCCGAGTAGGGTGGCGATTACGCAATCCTGAGCCAATCAGGCAGGCAATAAAAAGGGGCCAAAAGGCCCCTTTTTATTGCGCTCAAATCACTACCGCTCGATGGTATAGAGGCCATCGACCTGGTTGAGTTCATTGATCTGATCGATCAGGTCGAAACCGCCAACGAAAGCTTCTGCCTGGTTGCCGGTGAAGACACCGCCGAGATTGGCATCGATGGAATTGCTGATGATGCCGCCCGGATCGGACAGGGTGCCACCGATGGCATTCAGGTCGACAAGCCCGCCAATCACACTACCAGCGAAATCGATTTCCCAGGCCTGGGTCCCGCCGACCTCTACCTGTAGCGAACCATTGCTGATGACGCCGGTGTCGAAGTCTACGCTCAGGCCTGCCACAACCTGGCTGACCTCGCCGGCGCTGCCGCTACCGATGAAGGAGGAGGCGGCGCTGGAGGCATAGGAAGCGGTGCCCTGCATATTGGCGACCGGGGTGGGGGTCAGGGTCGCGATGTGATTCGCGGTCTGTAGTTCTACCTTGCCCTCGGCAACGGAGTTGGTGACTACCCAGTTTTCTTCGATGGGGTTGTCCCAGTTGCCCCAGCTGATGTCATGGCTATCGACTGTGCTGCTTGGCAGGGTGATTCCACTTACGGGGACTTCATCTGGTGACATGCCGGGGAACAGGATGTTTCCAGCCAGGGCCCGGTCATCACCATTGGAATCGTCCAGTGCCTTGAATGAGAACCCGAATACCAGACCCTCTCGCGAACCGCCACCGGTGAAGTATCCACCGAGATAACCAAAGTAGTTGGTTGGGTTCAATGCAGTGGGTGTGGAGCTGACATCGAAGATGTTGCTCAAGGTGAGGGTGTCGTTTGTACTCAGATCGAAGAATACAGGTTCTGAGGGCTTGACGAATGTGCCAGTGAAACTGCCATCCCAGCGCACGTTTTCGGCCGTGAGCAGGGCGAAACTGCCTGTGTAATTGGAGTTGTCGAAATCCAGAGTCAGGTCAAACGTATGATTGGTGTTAGTGGAATCCAGGGCAAAGAAAGATTCGCTGCTACCGGAATCGATGAGTTGGGATTCACCCTGCAGGTCCAGAATATTACTGCTGCTCCAGCTAATAGTGCCCGTGCTGGGGAAGGCTAGATTCGACGAATCAATCGGATCGGCGATCACGTAGAACGCGTCGGTACCAAAGGTCGCAGGCGATGTAGAACCATCGGACTGATGGAATTCCTTGTGGAAGACCGTGCTTGCATTATCACCGTTCCAGGCACCAAACGTGACACCGGAAACCGAAGTACTGCTGGTGGTTCTCTCGCCGGGGATCAGATTGCCGCTACTGATAATCGTAGACGCGGCATCGCCTGGGGTCAGGTTCAGGGCATTCTTGAACGTGCTCGCACTGAACATGCGGTTCGTGATGAACGCATCGTCTTCGACCAGATTGCCATCCGAGTCGAACAGTATGGCGGGACCGCCGAACAGGCCGGTGAGTTCGCTGCCGTCATTGGAGGCAGTAGCCAGCAAGCCATAGGTGTGCTCGCCGATGCTGAAGGAATAGCGTTCTTCGCGCGTCAGGAATTGATCTTCCCACTGCCAGAGGAATACCCCATAGGCATTGTCTGTCGCATTGCTTTCGTCGAACAGGTTGAACGCGCCTGAAAGGGCGAGGGCGTAGTAGGTTGAATCCCGGGTGAGGATGCCGGAGATGGAACCGTTGAGAACAGTATTGTCGGCGGCGGAAACCGGAGAGCCGCCGCCATTCGGTACGTATTCACTGTAAGTGAAGTCCGCACCATCGACGCTAAAGTGGGTGACCACATTGGTCGGGCCAGGTGTAGAGAGGGTGGTGATCTTGCCGCTGCCGGAGAACTGGACTTTCCAGCTGTCATGACCCGCGCCGCTGAAGGCCAGCGTAATCTCGCCTCCGGTAATGGCGGCGGTGCCGAAATTCATGTTCACGTAGCCGCTCACCTCGTCCACGGTCTGGGTGGTGGAGTGGGCAAGGAATGAACCCGCCCCGAAGCTGCTACTGAATTTGGCTGTACCCGTGGTCTGGAACGCGAAGTCATTCACGTTGGCCATGATCAGGGGCTGATCAAGAGATTCACCAAAAGTGGGACTGGGGAAATCTGTATTGTAATACTTGTGCGCATCACTACTGCTCCACGCCACCCAGTCGACATCGAAGCCGTCCTTGTTGTTCTGGATCGAACCGTCTGTTGCCGGATCGAACACGTAGCTCGGTGTGGTAACGAAGCGCTCTTCGCCCGAGATTGGGCCTCCGGAGCCAGCGAGGCTGATGATTCTCGGTTGAGCAGAATTCTGTTGATCGGCGTTTCCTAGCAACACATCAGGAATGATGAAGTCGGTATCGACACCTCTGGAGAAGGCCGGTGAAACGGCGAGACCAAAATGATTGAAAGCAGACCTGAAGCTCGTATCGTAGGTGAAGGCTGGCGCAGGGGCGCCAGTTTCGAACAGCGCCGCACCGATAAACCCGCCCTGATATGTGGATCCTGGAGAGCTCGAATTGGTCAGGCGGAAGCCGAGGATGAAGCCATCGTCTGTCCCATCGTTGACCGCGAACCCGGACAGGGTGCCGTTGAATGTCTCTCCGGTATCCGCGAGTGTGGCACCTTCCCAGATGGAGCCCGCAACGTTCTGCACCTCAATCAGGCCAAGATTGGCTTCGCCGACAACGCCAGGCAAGTTATTGATGCGCCATTCCTGTGCCGGCAGTGAGGATGGAATTTCATTAAAGCCGATCGTGATGCCAGTACTGCTGAAGGCGCCGGTTGCGAAATCGAGTGTGAATCCACCGCTTACGGAGTTCGCCACATCACCGTTGGCACGGGCACCTATGAACTGGGTAACGGTATCGAAGTTGAAAGAGCCTGTGAGGTTGGTTCCCGTATACGCCGGTGGGGCAGATATATAGAGGAACGCACCGTTGGTGTCGAAATCATCGAGCTGATTGAGGATGCTGACGGAATCGTACACATCGAGCTTGTTAGTGCTGCCATCGGCGAACAGGGCCCAGTCGATGCCAAACTGTGTGAGTTTGGCTGTCGAGGGGGCAAACGCCGCATCCGCGTCCTCAAGGCTGAAAGCACGGAAGAATGGATTGGAGGAATAGTAGTTGGCGCCATTCAGCAATCTGGCGCTGGCATCCGAGTAACCGGACTCGGTGAGTAACAGGTGATCCGGATCGTCATCTTGGGTCCAGCCGAAGATCGGCGAGTTGAGGTCTGTGCCTGAGTTCGTTATGGGGTCGGGAAAGAGAAGCATGCCGAAGGTATCAGACGACCCGACTGCGGATTTTTCACTGGCAAGAATAAAGTCAGTGGCTTCGAACAGGCTCAGCCCGGATATAAAGTCAGTCGTGGCACCTTCGGCGCCGAACAGGAAGCCAATATTCAAGGCATCGGCTCCTGTTGCCTGACCGCCGGAAATCGTAAAGCCGGTGAAGAACCCTTTAATCTCGCCTGTGAACGCGTCGAAGCTGCTGTCGTCAGTTGTGGTCTGCCCGGTGACGTTCAAGGACAGCAAGGTGTCGCGCCAGTTATCGAAGGCATCCGTGACACTGATAGTGGAGCGCCAGGCTCTATCCCAGGTAGTAGAGCTGCAGATAGACGAGCAGGCATAGACATCGAAATGACCGCTGACATTGGTCGTGGCCCCGAAATCAAATTCCAGCACCGAATCGATAAAGGCACTGGTGCGCCCAAGGTTGTCGACTACTTGCTGGATCGGATTTTCCAGCATGGAATTGAAACGCTTCTTGCCGGAGAAGCCGGTGATGATGTCGGGATCGGTCTGGTAGCCCGTAGCGAACCAGGCATTACCCGTCGCACTGGCGGTGTAACCGCCAAACGAGCTGTCTTCATGACCATTGGCAAGGAAGAGGGCGCCATTTCCGTTGTGATTCCAGCGTCCCCAGTGCAGGCCGTTTACTCCGAAAGTTGTGATGAGGCCAGAAGAGAGCCCGGTCACGGCGGTGGCGCCGTTCCTGCGCGCCAGATTATAGGTGTTGCCAGTCTGCAGCGCCTGGTCTCGACCGATCGAGTTGTTTTCCCTGATCAGTGGATCGCCCGCAGCGCCATCCGACGTGCTGCCGATGATGCCGCGATAATTGGTCCCGTTGAGGCTGACACGCGGATTCTGAGGATACAGGGCGAAGCCTACCCGATCGAAGTCATCCAGCTCGGAGGCCATGAGCAATTCGCTGGCTTCGAAGATCAAACCGCCATTGAGAATAGTGGGACCCGAAGGATCCTTGAAGTTGAATACCCCGGCCATACCCTTCGCGTCAGTACCGGTGAATCCGCCTTCGAACTTCCCGGAGAAGGAAGTTGAGCCGCCGCGTAAACCCGAGCTAAACAAAACAGACACGGTGCCGTCGGATCGCACCACCACGTCCTTGCCGGTGCCGGAAACCCAATCGGTGGGCTCGCTACAGGATTCGCAGAGGTTAATCTGGAATCCGGAGATGACGCCGGTGGCGACATTGAAATCGAAGAACGCATTGTTGATGCCGGTATCGGACTGGGTGAACAGGCCGTGGTCGGTATCATCGACGGCGATGTAGCGTTTGCTTGCGTTGGCTGAGGCGAGGAATGCTGGATCGAAACTGGCGACGACCACATCTGTCGAGATGCCGAAGGTGGATACGCTGTCATCGTGCCCATCCGGGAAGATGGTTGTGCTATCGCCACCGCTATTGCTCCAGGTGCCCCAGACTATGGGCAGGCCAGTGCCGTTGGCAACTTCATTGAATGTGGCGCCAGATCCGAATCGGGCGACAGAGAAGAAGGCCGATGACTGACCATCGCCATAGGTACCGACGTCGCCGGTGATGAACGGATTGGTATCAACAGCGGGATTTACCGATGTAGAACCGCCAAACAGGGAGTAGGGCTGTGTGTTGTCGGCCAGAAAACCCATCCTGTCCACGAGCGCAGTTTCAACGCCGAAGGCATCTCCGGCTTCATCACCGATCACATAATTGACTGAGCCACCATCGCTGAACAGAATGCCGCCGCTCAGGAAACGGTCGTGACCCGCAGTCGAGGTAACGGCGCTACTCAGGCTACTCTGGTCTGACCAGGCGCTGCTGGAGGCGCTGAAGGCCAACAACAGCCCGCCGGTGCTGGCATTGCCGAGGAAGAATCCACCTACATCTCCACGCACCACACGGTTGCTGCCGATGTGCATGGAGTCGGAATTTCTCTCGATAATGCTGGCATCGCCCGCAATATTCACCAGGTCTTGCAGGTAGAAAGTGTCGGTAAAGCCAAGGTCGTTCTCGACAACCCCACCGTAATTCTGTACGGCAATGCTGGTATCGTTGGACATAAGCGGCCAATAGGTATCGCCGATATCGTCCGGGTCGCAGGCGCCGAAACAGATGGCTATCTCTGAGCCAGCCGCGCTGTAGCCAGTGTTGAAATCGAAATACAGACTGCCGGTAACGGACGGATTCAGCAAAGTCGATCCACCGTCTTCCGGTGCGGGCCAGCCATCCAGCACCAGCAGGAAATCATCCGAATACATGGGCGCAGTGAATTTCTTCTGGCCAGTAAAGCTCTGGATGTTGGTTGGCGTGCCAGAGATGAGTGCTACTGGATTCTGGGCGGCGGTGGTTGTGAAACCATCGGGGTCGATGTAGACCACGCTGCCTGCACTCTGCAGAGACACAGGCGAGGGGCTCGCGTCCTTGTTCGCATAAGTGTTGATTTGTATCGCCGGCGAGGTGCCTCCCCAGACTCCCCACTGCGCCTGTCCGACAGCAGCTATAGTGAAGCCGCCCACCTGGGCATCGAATGTTTCCGCAATAGGGGGAACATTGCTGAGATCCAGCACCGTCAAGTCGGTCGCGGTGTCACCGGCAATTCGATTGAGGAAGCTGGATTCCAGGAACTGTGGATCGTTGCTATTGGATTCCAGGTCGTTACTGACACCCTGGTACAAGGGTGAGCGGCCGGGACGTGCCAGATAAGCGGGGCGGTCCAGGTTGTTGAAATCGTCTGTAGCAAACCCGAAAGGCATGGGCTCGGGTTCAGGCACCGGTTCTGGTTCGGGCTCTGGCTCAGGTTCAGGTTCAGGTTCGGGCGCAGGTTCAGGCTCCGGCTCCGGTTGTGGTTCGGGCTCTGGCTGAGGTTCGGGTTCTGGCTCAGGCTCTGGCTCAGGCTCTGGCTCAGGCTCAGGCTCAGGCTCGGGTTCGGGCTCGGGCTCGGGCTCAGGCTCGGGCTCAGGTTGTGGTTCGGGTTCAGGCTCCGGCTGAGGTTCGGGTTCCGGCTCAGGCTGGGGTTCAGGCTCAGGCTGAGGCTGAGGCTCAGGCTCAGGCTGAGGTTCAGGTTCAGGCTGCGGCTCAGGTTCGGGTTGAGGCTGGGGTTCTGGTTCAGGCTCTGGCTCCGGAGGCTGCTCTTCTTCGTCTTCCTCCGGACGACAGGCGGGGATATTGCTGTTCACCGCACAATCGATGGTGCCGTCACCGCTGGTTTCGTTCGGGTTTACCGTGAGGGCGCTGTTGTCCTGCAAGCCACCGAGACCGGAGGTGTCGATACCTGAATTCTGCTGGTCGTTGAGCGTGGGAGTCGGTGCAGCACCGCCACCGCCACCGCCGGCGAAGTTGCCGAATTGATTGCCGGTGCCGGTATTACCGCCGTTGGATCCTGCGCCAGCGTTGTTAGTACCGCCCCCGTTATTGTTGCCGCCATTTCCGCCGCCGTCACCATCGCCGCCGTTGCCGTCACCATCACCGCCGTTGCCATCGCCATCGTTGCCGTCTCCACCGTTGCCGTTGCCGTTTCCACCGCCACCGTCATCATCGCCTTCTTCGTCATCAGGCACAGAGACGGTAAGCACGGCAACGAGACCCAGTGCCGTTGGTTGCAGGGTGAGACCCTGGGGAGCCTGGTTGGGGTCAAACACGACAGCGTAGTCATAGTCCTGGCCGACGCCGATACCCAGGGTGCCAGCGATATTGGTGATGTCGGCAGTGCCGTCGAAGATACCGGCATACAGGTCATCGGTCGGCACCGGGTTGCCTGCGGCATCCAGCACAACCGGGATCACGATAGAGAAGTCGGTGCCGCGTATACCGATGGTCGCGTATTCGGTCTGCACGCTGTAGGCCGAGGGATCCTGTTCGCCGATGCTGCCAGTGATGGTTCGGAAACCACCCTGGATAAGACGCATGGTGGACGTATCATTGCCTGGATTCTGCTCGTAGCTGTAGGCAACGATCTCGAACTGGGTGTGCTCCTGCAACGACACGATGGCTGAGTCGGACATGCGGAGCTGAGCGAATGAAGAAGCATCGGTGATGATGGTGTCACCGACGTGAATCTCGCTGCGTCGAACGAGAGTCCGGGAGGTACCGTTTGGGTCCAGTGCAGATACGACCCCGTTTACCGCAACCACTCGACCGGCGATTTCTGGTTGCTGCGGGTAAGCGCCTGGCGAGTAGAGAGACAGGCAAAGCAATAGGACATTGAAACAGCCACGTTCAATTATTTGCTTGGAAAAAAATCTCATAGTAAATCGCTCAACAACGGAACAGTCTGTATTAAAAGTTAGAACTGGTACCTGAAGCCGGCCTGGTATTTGAAGCGAGAGTAATCGAATAGCTCGATGTTGCTCGCGTTGTCTGTATAGGAGGCTTCGGCAGTAATCATCAGGTCGCGGGTAAACTGAAAGAACCAGCCGGCGGTAAACGATCGATTGTCATCGCTACGCACCGTGTTGAAAAACACCGGATGTTCACTATCGTGTTCGACATCCTGCGCCGTCGCGCGCAGATAGGGAGTGTGTTGTGCGTTCAGTCGATACAGCAGACTGTAAGCGAGGCCAGTGAAGGTGCGGCCATTATGACTACCACCATTCGGGTTCTCTGGATCTTCGTTCGCGTGGTAGAGGTTCATGGAGTGGGTGAACTGGCCGGCGATCTTGGTAAGGCCGCCGGTGAGCAGCATCTGATCCACATCACGCAGAGCATTGCTCGCACCACTGCTGGTGTCGTAGCGAATCTGGGTATAGGACGCGGAGACACTCTGGTACCAGCCATCACTGCCCACGTGTTGCCAGGAACTATTCAGTGCCAGTGAATCCTGGAAGGTGCTGCCGTCGAGGTTCACCTGACCCAGGGAGAACCCGTGACGAAAGCGATTCACCTCGTCGCCCCAGGTGTAGGCCACTTCACCGCGGGCATTGGCGATATCGAACTGGTCAGTACCGAAGTTGTTCAGATGTCCCAGGTTAAATCGCGCTTCGACAGCGCGATTACGTGTGATCGGGTAGTTGTAGACCATGCCCAGGGTCGTGTTATTGAACTGATCCTCGGTTTCCTGCCCATTGGGGTCGAGTTCGATCTGGCCAATCAGGGGCGTGTCGATGAAGCCGTTGCTGGTGGCGCTATTGATGTTGCCGTCCTGACCCACCGCGGAGGCGATGGTCCAATTGAAAGTCGGGGACTGCTGGTTCCTGCGTGCCTCGATCAGTTGCAGGAAGGCTTCAATATTCTGTCGCACGTTGGCGGGGGGGTTACTCTGCAGCACGGTGTTGAACAGGTTCTCCGCCGCCGTGAGGTTGTTGGTAACGAAGTAGGCTCGGGCCAGCTCCAGTCGGGCTCGTTCCCGGAGGACCCCGCGCGGCGCGGTGGCCGACACCCTCTCCAAGGCAAAAACGGCTTCGTTGGGCTCGCCCGATTCCAGTGCCGCCAGGCCGAAGGCGAAGTCGAATTGCGGATCGCCTTCCCACTCTTCCAGGTTGTCGAATCCAAGGTCGTAAGCTTGCTGGTATTGCCCGGCGTTGTTCAAACGATCCATTTCCTCAAAAGGAGACGCATTCTCGGCGGCATAAGCAGACCACTGGAACCCTATGCAAAATAGCGGCGCCAGGAGCAGACGCGTGGTTTTCATGCTGTTTCCGTTTTTGTTTTTGGAAGCGAACTTCAGTTTCAGGAACACCAGAGCTGATGCGGCCCCTGGAGATCCGGCATTGTATCAAAATGTATCAGAAATCTCGCGACAGTCGTACTTTACCTTCCTGTCGGGGAGCTGCAACAGCACTCGATCGGGGGGTATATGAAAGTGTGAAGTGGTTCAAGTTTCCCGGTCATTTTGTAGGTTAAGGGGATTCACGTTAATAACCCCAAGGCGCTAGCAGGCATGCTGTCACGAGACTTGTGGTAACCGGGACCCTGTAAACGCCTTTGACTGGATTGCCTTCGATGGGAGGGGGCGAGAGAGCGATGGTTTGCTATAGAATGTGAATTAACAATGCCAATGTGCTGCAGAACCACCGGATCCTCGCTTGAACTCCAGCCCCATCATCCTCCTGTTGCTTTTCTCGTTTCTTTCAGTGGCTGCCAGCGCGCAGCAGGGATCGCAAGCCGTCGTCAGCCAGGCGCTGATGGCCGGCTATTATCGGGCACAGGGTGATTTCGGCCTTAGCCTGGATACCAGCATTCGCTATCTGCCCCTGAGCTATGAAGTTGACCGCGGCAACTGGGGCTTTCAGTTTCTGACGGCGGCTCTGGAGGTAGAGGGACCGGGTGCGGTCCTCATCAATCTGGGTGGGGTAAACCAGGCGGTGGCTGGCACGGACATCAGCAGCGAACGCGGCCCGGGCGACAGCATCGTCTCGGCGATCTACCATTTTGACTCGTACTCGCCCGATGCAGCGTTTTTCGACCTGCGCTTTGACATCAAGCTTCCCACCGCCAGCGAGGAGAAGGGGCTGGGAACCGGTGAGTTCGACTTCAACCTGCAATTGGATGTCAGTCAGCAGTGGCGCCAGCTGCTGCTGTTTTCCAGCCTGGGTTACAGCGTCCGGGGGCGGTCGGATTTGTTCATGGGCCTGCGCGACGGGGCATACCTGCAATTGGGTGCGGCGCTGAATCTCGGCGAGCGGCTCTCCGGTGGTGTGCTTTACGATTACCGCGAAACCACGTCTGATTTTACGCCGGAGAGCCACGACATCAGCCCGTACCTGAGTTGGCGATTGTCGGATAACTGGAGCGTCACCAGCCTCTTGAGCAGGGGCTATACAGAAGCCAGCCCCGATTGGAGCTTCTACGCGTCCCTGCGCTACAGCTGGTAGCTATGGTCGATGCAAGGGGCCGCGTAGGATCGTGCCGTTTAGAGCCGTAATGGCCGGATTCTGGGCGGCAACAAACCCGCGCGTTGCACTGGCCGGATCCTTTGTACCGGAGGCAGGGCGGGGCGTTGAATCCGCTCCGGTCGCTGCATGACTTCAGCCGTGGATGTTTTTTCTTCCGAATTTTCGGCGAGCCTCACCGCACTGGAATCGGCTTGCTCCGAGTCAGATTGTTCGGTGCTGGATTGCTGGTTGAGTTGTTCTACCAGGTTCGCCCAGCTGATGCTGCCAGATTGCTCCGGTTCTGCTGATTGATCCATCCTGTCGGTGACGGCGCTTGTAGCGGGTTCCCTGGCAATCAGTTGTGCATGGATTGCCTCGGCATTGCTTGTCCGGTTTTTGGCGAGCAGATTTTGCGCGACCTCGAGGGTCAGTACCTGCTGGTCTAACTCCCACTGCATGGATTCTTCGATAGATATCGCCGATGAGTCACGGGTGAATGTAGCCGGGTCTGCAACTCTTACGGGATTACCCAGTGGGGTATCGATACGGGCTGCCATCATTGAATCCGGCAGTTGTCGGCCGGATTGGCTTGCGGCAATGGCAGTGGGCAGGTCAGCCCCCGATTCTGTGCCGACCCCAAGCTGCGGCCGGTCAATAATCACCAGCTCGGCAGGCTTGCTGTCGCCGCGTGTGTTGACCCCGAGGTAGGGGCGGAAGCCGGTGCCGCCGAGACCACTACCGGCGCCCGGTTCTGCGAAATTATTGAGGCTGCGACCGGTGCCTCCCAGGCCGCTGCCTTCGTCGTCATCGCCGCCGCCACGAATGATGCCGTTGCTGTTATAGGTAAGCAGGCTAAGCAGCAGAACCAGCAGCATAGCCCATAGTGCTTTGGGTTGTCTGAAGGCTTCAGTGAAGGAGAAGGAGAAAGGCATCAGATACGTACTCCGCCGGCAGTGGTTACCTGCGAGGTGTTAAAGCCTGTGACTGCTAGTGTGGCCATTCAGTCTAGTCCTGCTCCCCTGAGGAGGTATTGCCGGGGTCACTATCTCTCGGAACGGAATTGTAATTGAAGATGCCGAAGTTGATTCTGTGACTGGCCTTGCCTTTCTCCGCGTTCCCGGCGTCGGATTGCTGTCTGGCGAGTGCTTCCTTGTTCATGGTCGTGAGCGCATCCATGCCCAGCTTGCTGGCGAGACTGGTGAGTTCCTGCACCGACTGCTCGGATAGCTTGTCATAATAAACACTTCTGTCGAAATAAAAAGGCTTGTGCCCAAGCAGGTTGCTGCTTCCCGCAGTAATATGATCCTGTAAATTTTTGCCAAAAAAGAAGGCCTTTTCATCGAAGCCCCTCTCGGGTGTAAAGGCACCTGAATTGAGAACGACAAGGTCATCCTGCAGTTCTGCAATCCCCAACCGTATCCATTCATCGAGTATCACCCGCGGGCGGATGTCCTGCTTCACCACGGTAGCCACCAGCGACTCGAAACTGCTGCCCGAATGACTGATGGAACGCAGGGGCAAGGGAACTGGTTTACCCGTCGCGTCGGTGAGTTCCGGGCTGCCGAGCCAGTAGGCAATCAGGCGTGCACCGGTAGAAATTGTTTCAGGAATCTGCAGTTCTTCGCTTTGTTCGGCACGCAGGCGTTTGACGTCCTTGCGATGGACGCCGGTTAACACGTGGATGCGACTGTCTGACTGGCGTTTGTCCCCGACCTGGAATTCCTGTTCCGCCACATCCACGTAGAGTGCCTTGAGCATGGCAATGAATTGGGGGTAGGTGAACTGGTAATGCAGCAGTAGCCTGATCAGTGGGCGCAGTAATTTCTCTAGTGCCCGCACCAGGGATCTGGGCGGACCAACCGGGGCTGGATTGCTGGAGTCGCTTGCCATGCTGCCGAGTATATAGCTTAGGTGGGAATAAATCCCACGCCTATTTTAATGAGTGGGAAATATTCCCACGCATCAATGCCTGCTTCGTCACAAAACTGTCATTTGGGCTTGATACAATTTGACGTGGGAAATATTCCCACTTATCATGAAAACGCTGAATTTGAAAAGAGAGCGCGCAATGACAGTAGATACGGGCTTTTTCTCCGGTTCTACCGAGCCAGCAAGCAGGGCGAGGGGGCCCGTACTGCAGCCGCAGCCCACCAATTGCCTCGAACTCGGCAGCGGTCACCGGGTCGCCTATCAAGAATACGGCAAGCCCACCGGTTTTCCCATGTTCTATTTCCATGATAGCGGCAGTTCTCGCCTGGAATGTACCTTCTTCCATGGTGCTGCCAAGGCATTCGGTTACCGCCTCATCGCGATCGACCGTCCCGGCATCGGCTGCAGCGACTACTACGATAGTCCTTCGCCGGAATCTGTGGCCAATGATGCCGCAGGGTTGGCAGATTGCTTGAAAATCGATCAGTTTGCAGTGCTTTCACTCGGGTCTGGTGGGATATTCGCCCTCATGTTGGCTTTTCACCACCGCCAGCGGGTCACTGAAGTCTTGAGTCTGGGCGGTGTCCCCGGCAGTGCATTCAAGGAAGCCAACCCCGGCGCCAGCCTCGGGCGCTACTGGCACCAGTTAACCCCCCCGCTGATCAACCTGTTGGTGAGAGCGAAGCACGCCTTCAGCCGGGATACGCAGTGGCTATCCAGGGAGCATCTGAACGAGATTCTGTGTGATGCGGATCGACGTGCCCTGCAGGAATCCAGGACACGAAACATACTGGCGCTGGATCAGCAGGAAGTGATTCGACAGGGGGTCCGGGGTCTGGCCCAGGATCTGGCCAATTGCTACCGCAAACTGGACTTTACCCTGGATGGCCTGGAAGTGCCGGTAACCATTTGGCAGGGTAAATCGGACAATCTTTCCCAGCGCACAGATTGCGAGTTCATGCTGTCGCGCATTCCCACGGCGCGCTATTTCCGGGTTCCCAATCGGGGCCACTTCTTCTTTCTCGGTGGCATGGATTCGGTGTTCTCCCGCATGCATGGTCACAAGCCTGCCTCCATAGCCTGCGCGGCCTGAAATTATACGAAGAGCGGTGAATGCGGCGACCGACTAGGAGTTGTGGTGCTTGTGTCTTTCGTGACCGTGACCATGGCCTTCTTCATGCAGGTCGTAATCACAGGGGTGGTGGCTGAAGCTGGAGAACTCTGACGAGTCAGCGTATTCCTTGCTGTCGATGACGCGGAACACCTTGGCATCCACAAAGACCTGCACCAGGTCGCCATCGAGCAGTCCCTTGTTGGATTCCTCCACGAGAATGTCGATGGCTTGCTCGGTTTTCATCGCTGGCTTGTAGGGGCGGTCTGAGGCGGTGAGCGCGTCATAGATGTCACAGATCGTCATGATTTTTGACTGCATGGGGATCTCTGACTCCGTCATCCCGTAGGGATAACCGCTGCCATCCAGTTTCTCGTGATGCGCTGCTGCGATAGACGGTACGTTCTGGAATTCCTTGGTCCAGGGAATATGGTTGAGGAAGTTCTGGGTGTGCACGACGTGGGATTCGATTTCCTTGCGCTCGGTCGGGGACAGGCTGCCCTTGGTAATAGAGAGCAGGGCGAACTCATCCGGGGTCAGGATGGCAAGTTGTTCGTCATGGCTGTCGTGGCGGTAGGCATTGATCTTCTCCAGCATCTCCTTGTTATCCTGGCTGAGAATGCTGGGCTCGTTTACTTCGACGATCGAGTTGTAGAATTCATCGAGCAGGTGTGTGTCATTCAGCAACTGGCGATCGATGTCGGTGTAGCGTGACTCATCAAAACCGCCATTGCGATACATGGCAATCTGTTTCGTGAGTGCCTGGGTTTTCAGACGTTCCTTGGCCAGCAGAATGCGATACTGAATCTTCTCCAGGCTGCCCGCGGTAAGTTTCTTCTCCTTGACCAGCACCGATTCGCGTACACCAACCTTGCCGAAGTCATGGAGCAGGGAGGCATAGCGCAATTCCCGCACTTCGGTCTCGGTGAATCGGGCGTTACGCAGGCGTGTGATATTCGAGAGGGAAACCGACTTCGCCAGATCCACACAGAGATCGGCCACCCGGAATGAGTGACCGCTGGTGGTTGGATCCCGTTGTTCGATGGCGGCTACCGACGCATTCACGAAGCCCTCGAACAGCGCCTTGATGTCGTTCTGAAGAACGGTGTTCTCAATTGCGATACCTGCCTGGCTGGCCAGAGCCTGCAGCAAGACATTAATGTCACTGTCGAAGGGCAGCGTATAGGCGAGCGCGGATTTTTCATCGGCGATCTTCAGTGAGCGTGCCTTCTTGCGATTAATGAACTGCAGAACGCCGATGACTTCTTTCTGTTTATTGGCCAGCGGGATAGCAAAGATGGATTTGGTACGATAACCGGTCTGCTTGTCGAAAGACTGGTTGAACTTGTAGGGTACAGTGTCTGACAGCAGATAGGCGTCAGGTATATTTAATTCACTGTCGGTCAGGGCCACATAGCCGGCCACCGATGACTCATCCAGTGGAAAGCGCATCTCCTCGAAAGGGAATTCCATGGAGTCATTCTGGGTTAGCTTGAAAACAAGTTCCCGTTCGTTGTCATTGATCTCGTTGATCAGGAACAGGGACGCCGCATCGCAGCAGGCAATATTCTGACCCTCTGACAGAATTTTGCGCAGCAGCGTCATCAGGTCATCTTCAGCCGAGAGGGAGATGCTGATATCGGCCAGCTTGTTCAGATAGCGGAAGCTGGTGTCCCGCAAGCGAGCCCGTTCCGCTTTTTCACTCTTCAGTACCCATTGATAACAGGCCATCTCCAGCAGTTTGCAGGTCTGGCGATAGGGCAGCTCGTTTTCCAGGATCAGGTCAGCATCGACGTCGACGGAGTCCGTGCAGAGAAATATGGCTTCCGGAAATTCATCACGCCAACTGGTGAAGTCTTTCTCCCGCAGCAGGTGATGGTCGATCAGGATCAGGGCCGGATTGTAACGCTGGGCAGCGGTACTGGACACGATTTCCGTCGGGATAATCAGCTTGGAATGGAGATCCTTCCAGATATTGCTATTGGCATATCCGGGTCCGTACGCAATGGTAATTGTGCGCTGGGTTTGGGCGAAGGAGTTCATTTTGCGGGTACTGGCAACACGGCTGCCCGCAGTTTAACGCAGCGCAAAGCCCGAGGCATAGGCTTTTTGCGGGCAAGATAGGGGGCAAGCGGGGCGACCTGCTTGCCCAGAGGCGAGAAATTTCGGTTTATTCGACGGTTTGGGGTTCCAGTCGCTCCCTCAATTCCGCCATGAAATGATCGAGATTGCTCTCAGCTTCGGAGCGGTATCGAAACGGGCCGATGGCGTTACCTTCGCGCGTGCGAAAGTACCAGAGGTCTTGTTCGCTAAAGACGCGTTCGCTGCGTTTCGGCGGTTCACTGCTTGGGATGTCTTGGTATCGAGTCTGGGTCATGGCTCACGCTATCAATCAGATAATGAATTGATGGAATGAGAACAACGAATTGTTCTTGTTTATTGTTGTACCGAATTCTAGGTGGTAATTCCTTGCTTGTGAACTCCTGCTTGTGAACTCCTGCTAGTGAGCAAGCCTGATTCCCGGTCGACTGCCAGGGCATCGGGAATCAATTTGCCTTGAATTTTGCTGCACCTGCTCAGTTTTAGTCTACGCAGTGTTTCGCGTGTGATCTTTGTCCTCGGTCAATTGTTGGACAGATAGGATTGCAAAAGATTCCAGGAGGCTGGGAGTAGTTCCGACAGCCGCAATTGGCTTTGCTGGCACCCCTGTCCCAGCCGGGTTGGTCTTCGCTAGTTTAAGGTTACCGCCGACATAGCCGGCTCCGTCCCTGGGACGGATGGCAACCTCAAACTAGCGAGTAGAGTGACCATAGTGCGAGTCGTCGCGCATTTGAAGTCCGCAAAAAATATGCCACCGAGATTTCCCGCTCTCTTGTCCATGCCAGCATCGGTATTAGAAATATCAAATAAAAACAACGGGATACTGATGCTTTTGAAAAAATCGGGCGGACCGCTTTTGCATGAATAAACAAGTGATTACAGGCATCACTTCATAGTCGCTTTTTCGGCCGAAAAAAGGCGGTCAATTTATTTAGCGAACTTTTTAGCCGTCTTTGGCTAATTTTTGAGCAAGCTTGAGCTCATCAACGGTGTTGATATTCAAAAACTCGCCCGCACTGGCGGGGCTTATCTTCAGCAGCGCATGCCTGATGCGGGGCAGTACCAGTTTGGGGCCGTACAGCCCCTCCTCGAGGGCCTGCTGCAGAAGCGGAAACACGCTGAGTCGCCACAGTGAAAACAGCGGCTGCAACTGCCCATCAGTTTCCACCAGCACCGCATCGACCCGTTCCTGTCGCATGCGCTGGCTCAATCGCTCAACCAGGTCATTGGGAAACCAGGGGACATCGCCGGGAAAGCACGCGAGGAGTCCGGACTCCCTCGCCAGACCCACTTCTTCGGTCAGCCAGCCCATGGCGCTCACGATGCCACTCAAGGGCCCGGCATAGGCCTGATTACCGTCGGCGATCATGGGCAGACCCAGGTAGGCATAGTCCTGCTGATTGTGATTCACCGACAGGCAGAGAGCGGCGGCCTGGGGGGATGCACGGCTAACGACCTGATCAATGAGGCAGCCATTGCCCAAAGGCATGAGGGGCTTGCTGCGGTTTCCCATGCGGCGACCACGTCCACCCGCCAGGATGACGCCGTAGACTGATGCTTTTTCGGGGTTTTCCACCATGCCTGCAATGAACCACTTTTGGTCGATCACTGACAAGCAGAATCATTGAATTTTCGGCGTCCGGCAGTGCTCGGGAGGCAAGCATTGAAGTTGCCATATTGATGTGGGAAAATCGCGCTCTTCGCGACTGTGGCAAATCAACTTAACTCATTGAATTATCTTGAAATATCAAGATCGAAGCACTCCGGATGGCGATGCGACGAAGTCATTCCGCCGACTGTGCAGTGCAGCCCGGTCACACCTTGACCAATACCCTAATTTATTTACCCATTGAAAAAAGTGGTCTATTGATCACCAACGAGGTTTGAACATGCAGGTTTCAGTAGAAACTATGGAAGGATTGGAGCGTAAGCTGAAAATAGCTGTGCCCAGAGATCGAATTGATTCCGCCGTCAATGAACGGCTGCAGGAAGCGGCAAGGAACATTCGTCTCAATGGGTTTCGCAAGGGCAAGGTGCCGCTGAAGGTCGTGAAGAACAAGTTTGGCAAGGGAGTCAGGCAGGAAGTCCTTGGCGAAATCATGAGCCAGTCCTTCTATGAGGCCGTAACCGCCGAAAACCTTAAGCCAGCGGGTCAGCCGCGTATTGAGGAAAGCAAGGACGAGGAAGGTCAGGATCTGGAATTCACTGCCATCGTCGAGGTCTACCCCGAGATTGTACTGCCGGACCTGGGCAAGGTCAGCGCGGAGCGGCTCACCGCCGAGGTGACCGACAAGGACGTGGATGAGATGATCGAAACCCTGCGCCAGCAGCGTATGAGTTGGGAGAAGGTCGAGCGTGCGGCCGCCGACAAGGATCTGGTCAATATTGACTACACCGGCACCAAAGATGGCGAAGAATTTACCGGGGGCAAGGCAGCAGGCCAGGGCCTGGTGCTGGGTTCGGAGCGCATGATTTCCGGTTTCGAGGAAGGCATCATCGGCAAGTCTGCCGGTGATGAATTCACCCTCGACCTCACTTTCCCCGAGGAATATCACAACGATGACCTGGCGGGTGCGGCAGTGCAGTTTGCCATCAAGCTGAATTCAGTCAGCGAACAGAAGTTGCCCGAGGTTGATGAGGAGTTTTACAAGAGCTTCGGCGTGGAAGAGGGCGGTGAAGAGGCGTTCCGCAAGGAAGTCATCAACAACATGCAGCGTGAAATGAAGACCGCGAGCCGCAACAAGCTCAAGAACGCGGTCATGGACTCCCTGATCGGCATGGTGGATGTCACACCACCGAAGGCTCTGGTTCACAGTGAGATCCACCAGCTCAAGCACCAGATGATGCAACAAATGGGCGGTGGGCGCGGCATGGATCCGCACCAGCTTCCCGACGAGATCTTCACCGAGCAGGCGGAGCGCCGCGTGATACTGGGTCTCGTGCTGGGTGAGATCATTCGGCAACAGAACCTGCATGCTGACCCGGCCAAGGTTCGGGAAACCGTGGAAGAGCTGGCATCGACCTACGAATCGCCCGAGGAAGTGGTCAAGTGGTACTACAACAACGAAGAGCAGCTCAATGCCATTGAGCAGTCTGTCATTGAAGATCAGGTATTTGACTACATAATAGAAACAGCGGGTATCGGCGAGAAACAGGTTTCCTACCAGGATGTCATCAAGGCCGAGGAACCCAAGGCAAGCGCTACTGCCGATTCGGAAGAGAGTGCAGCCGAGACTTCCTCGGACGACTAGCAGCATTGTCGGCGGGCCCGCAAGACCGCCGATTTAGTTCAACCCGCGTGGCTCTTGCAGGCTACACTTGAGTGTAAGCCTGTGGGAACAGACGAATTTTTGATACAGGAAGTGCATTCATGCCCAGCAGTCAGATTGAGCCCGTTTCAGCCCTGGTACCGATAGTCGTAGAGCAGACCGCTCGAGGCGAAAGATCCTACGACATCTACTCCAGGTTGTTGAAAGATCGGGTGATTTTCCTCACCGGCCCGGTGGAAGACCACATGGCCAACCTGATTGTGGCGCAGATGCTGTTCCTGGAGTCAGAAAACCCGGACAAGGATATCCATCTGTATATCAATTCTCCGGGTGGTTCGGTGACCGCCGGGCTCTCCATTTACGACACCATGCAGTTCATCCAGCCGGATGTCAGCACCATGTGTATTGGCCAGGCGGCCAGCATGGGTGCCATGCTGCTGGCCGGTGGTGCGGCGGGTAAGCGGCTGGCCCTGCCTCACGCCCGCATGATGATTCACCAACCCAGTGGCGGCGCCCAGGGTCAGGCCTCTGATATTGAAATTCAGGCCAATGAAATCATAAAGATACGAAAGAGACTTAATGTGTTGCTTGCAGAGCATACTGGCCAGACCGAGGAGACGATCGCCCGCGATACAGAGCGCGATAATTTCATGAGCGCCAGTGAGGCGCTCAAATACGGCCTGGTGGATAAAGTAATCGAACGAAGAGTAGATAATAGTAAGGGAAGCAAGTCCCCGGAATCTGAGTAATGACGCAGGTTTCACTTGCATTCGGGGGGCAATGCCTTCATTTTTAAACGCTGTGTGGGAGCCGGAAAATCCAGCGTCTAGCGCACAGCGGGTAGCGCAGGGCTCAACCCCGGAACAGGTCCTGAATCAGAGCGAATCAAGCCCTGCCGAGGTCACAAGCCGAAGAGGCTTATAGTAGTAATTTCAAGTAGTTAGGGAATATGTCGGACGATAAATATAACAAGGGCGATGACAACGGCAAGTTGTTGTATTGCTCTTTCTGCGGCAAGAGCCAGCACGAAGTGCGCAAGCTCATCGCCGGTCCCTCGGTTTTCGTCTGCGACGAATGCGTGGATCTGTGTAACGACATCATCCGCGAGGAGATCCAGGAGAAGGACTCCGAGACCACGACCCGCAAGCTGCCCATCCCGGAAGAGATCAAGAACACCCTCGATGAATACGTGATCGGCCAGGAGAGCGCCAAGAAAGTGCTCTCGGTGGCCGTGTACAACCACTACAAGCGGCTCAATTACGACAAGGGCAACGGCGACGTGGAGCTCAGCAAGAGCAATATCCTGATGGTGGGGCCTACCGGAACCGGTAAGACCCTGCTGGCGGAGACTCTGGCGCGCCTGCTGGATGTGCCTTTCACCATCGCCGATGCCACAACCCTAACCGAGGCGGGCTATGTGGGTGAGGATGTGGAAAACATCATCCAGAAGCTGCTGCAGAAATGCGACTACGATGTGGAAAAGGCCCAGATCGGCATCGTCTACATCGACGAGATAGACAAGATTTCCCGCAAGTCCGACAACCCGTCCATCACCCGTGATGTATCCGGCGAGGGCGTACAGCAGGCGCTGCTCAAGCTGATCGAGGGCACCGTGGCGTCAGTGCCGCCGCAGGGCGGACGCAAACACCCGCAGCAGGAATTCCTGCAGGTCGATACTTCCAATATCCTGTTTATCTGTGGCGGGGCATTCGCCGGGCTCGACAAGATCATCCGTGACCGCTCGGAGAAGAGTGGCATCGGTTTCTCCGCCGAGGTTCGCAGCAAGGATCGGGAAGACAAGGTGGGGGAGACCCTGCGCAGTGTGGAGCCGGAAGACCTGGTGAAATACGGCCTGATTCCCGAATTCGTCGGCCGTTTGCCCATGATTGCCACGCTGGACGAGTTGGATCTGGATGCCCTGGTGCGCATCATTCGCGAGCCCAAGAACTCTCTGACCAAGCAGTACGCCAAGCTGTTTGAAATGGAGAACGTTGAAATTCAGTTTCGTGACGACGCCCTGCGTGCCATTGCCCGCAAGGCCCAGGAGCGGAAGACGGGTGCCCGTGGCCTGCGCTCCATCATGGAGGCCGTGCTGCTGGATACCATGTACAAGATACCTTCGCTGGAAAAAGTCAGTAAGGTCATCATCGATGCAGCTGTGATTAACGGTGAGTCCGAGCCGCTGCTGATGTATGAGAATATTGAGCAGTCCAGCAAATCTGCCGCCGACGAATAGTCATGGTGCCGGCCTTGAATTCTCAAGGTTTGGCACCAAATCAGGAGTGCGAATTCCTGCAAAGAGAAGTGTATGAGCTTACCCACTGACGTGTCCGATACCTCCAGTTTTCCCTTGCTTCCGCTACGCGATGTAGTGGTCTACCCACAGATCGTCCAGCCCCTGTTTGTGGGGCGCCCGAAATCCATCAAGGCCCTGGAAGTGGCCATGGCCAGCGACAAGCAGGTGCTGCTGGTGGCGCAGAAGAATGCGTCAGAAGACGAGCCCGGTGTCGATGACCTGTTCGATATCGGAACCGTGGCAACGATCCTGCAACTCATTCGCCTGCCCGATGGCACGGTGAAAGTGCTGGTGGAAGGCCTGGACCGGGCCAGAATCAAGGACGTGAACTTCGATGGCGATCACTTCAAGGCCGACATCAAGGTATTGAAGCCGGAAGAGGTGCCCGAAAAAGAATCCGCGCTGCTGATCAGGTCGCTGCTGTCGCAGTTCGATCAGTACGTGCAGCTGAGCAAGAAAATTCCACCAGAGGTCATGACCTCGATCTCCAGCATCGACGAACCCGGCCGCCTGGTAGATACCATCGCCTCCCACATGTCCCTGCAACTGCAGGAAAAGCAGAACCTCCTGGAGCTGGCTGGCTTGCAGGCGCGTATCGAGCACCTGATGGCCCTGATCGAATCCGAGATCGACCTGTTCCAGGTTGAGAAGCGTATTCGTGGGCGGGTCAAGAAGCAGATGGAGAAGAGCCAGCGTGAGTACTACCTGAATGAGCAGATGAAGGCCATTCAGAAGGAAATGGGCGAGCTGGAAGATGTGCCCAATGAAGCCGACGAGCTGAAGCAGAAGATCGATGATGCTGGCATGCCGAAGGAAGCCAAGGAAAAGGCGATGTCAGAGCTGAACAAGCTGAAGATGATGTCGCCCATGTCTTCCGAAGCATCCGTGGTCCGTACCTACCTGGACTGGATGGTCAGCATACCCTGGAAGAAGCGCAGTAAAGTGCGCCTGGATCTCGCCAAGGCGGAGGAAATCCTGGAAAGCGATCACTATGGCCTGAAAGAGGTCAAGGAGCGCATCCTGGAATATCTGGCCGTGCAGAAGCGCGTGAAGAAACTCAAAGGCCCCATTCTCTGCCTGGTGGGACCACCGGGTGTCGGCAAGACCTCCCTGGGTGAATCCATCGCTCGTGCCACCAATCGCAAGTTTGTGCGCATGGCGCTGGGTGGTGTGCGAGATGAGGCTGAAATTCGTGGTCATCGCCGCACCTATATCGGTTCCTTGCCAGGCAAGCTCCTGCAGAAACTCTCCAAGGTGGGTGTGAAGAATCCGCTGTTCCTGTTGGATGAGATAGACAAGATGGGTATGGACAACAGGGGCGATCCCGCCTCAGCACTTCTTGAAGTGCTGGACCCAGAGCAGAACAACAGCTTCAACGATCATTACCTCGAAGTGGACTACGACCTGTCCGAGGTGATGTTTGTTTGTACGTCCAATAGTATGAACATTCCAGAACCGCTGCTCGATCGTATGGAAGTTATTCGCATACCCGGTTACACAGAAGACGAGAAGGTTAATATCGCCCAACGCTATCTGGTGCCGAAACAGATGAAGAACAACGGCCTCGAAGAGGATGAGCTTGAGATCGGCGAGAAGCCAATTCGTGACCTGATTCGCTACTACACACGAGAAGCAGGCGTGCGTGGTCTCGAACGAGAAATCGCGAAGATCTGTCGCAAGGTCGTGAAGGAAAATTCACTGACCAAGAAGGCCGCGCATATAAAGCTGGATCCAGCCAAGCTGGAAAAGTATTCCGGCGTGCAGAAGTTTGACTATGGCAAGGCCGAGGAAGAGAACAAGATCGGTCAGGTCAATGGCCTGGCATGGACCCAGGTCGGCGGTGAATTACTGACCATCGAGGCAATCGCCGTCGAGGGTAAGGGCAAGACCATCAAGACCGGATCCCTCGGTGATGTCATGCAGGAATCGATTCAGGCTGCGTTTACCGTTGTACGGAGCAGGGCCAAGGCGCTCGGGCTCGATGCCAATTTCCACGAAAAATTCGATCTGCATATCCATGTCCCGGAAGGTGCGACACCGAAAGACGGTCCCAGTGCCGGCGTCGGCATGTGTACTGCGCTGGTGTCCGTGTTGACGAATATCCCGGTGCGGGCAGACGTGGCGATGACAGGTGAGATTACCCTGCGTGGGCAGGTATTGCGCATTGGCGGTCTGAAGGAAAAACTCCTGGCGGCCCATCGCGGAAACATTAAAACTGTAATCATTCCTGCCGACAACGAGAGAGATTTGGCAGAAATTCCAGACAATATCAAAGCTGATTTGGAAATCGTTCCAGTGAAGTGGATTGATGAAGTTTTGGAGCGTGCCCTGCAGTATCAACCGACGCCTCTGAGTGACGAAAAAGAATCAACCCAGAAAAAGGAAAGCAGTAAAGAAGATAAAGATCAAAGTGGTGATGAAACGCACATAAATACCCATTAAACCCAGTGTTTTCGGTTGACACGGCTTTTGGGCAATTGGTATAAAGATTTGGTCTCACGCCAAGTGCGATGCCACTTTCAGGTAACCATTCAAATCTTTCAGAGCTTAAAAACGAGCAGTTTTTTCGGTCGATTTTACCGGTTGAAGTCGATGTTACCGGTTGAAGTTGGGTTGTTAGTTGAGCGATTTGAATAAAAATAATCTCAAATTGAAAAGGGGATAACGTGAATAAATCAGAATTAATAGATGCTGTTGCTGCAAGTGCAGATCTTCCTAAAGCGGCTGCTGGTCGAGCTATCGATGCTATGCTCGATGCTATTACAGATTCTTTGAAGAAAGATGATCCAGTCGTATTGGTAGGTTTCGGTACATTCGCAACAAAGAACAGGGCGGCTCGTACCGGACGCAATCCTCAGACCGGAGCACCAATCGAGATTAAAGCGGCTCGCGTGCCCAGCTTTAAAGCGGGTAAGGCACTGAAAGATTCTGTTAACTCATAACAGGTCACAGGGATACAGCATTCGGCCGAGGCCAACCCGGAACCGCCAGCAGACCCAGGTCCGAGAAAGTCGAATGGGTCAGGCGGAGAGTTTGAGAGAACTTGAGAGAGTTTGAGCAAGTATGAGAGCTGCCAGGAAAACCAGAAGTACTCACTAGCTACACCGGGCAAACCACCGAATTAATCGACACTAGGCAGGGCGCATCATTGATGCGCCTTTTTTAGTTTTGGAAGGCCAGGTATTTCGGGGAAATAAGTGGCTCACAGGGGCATCACAAGGCAGGGAAATTCGTATAGACTAGGCCCCCGGATTTTGACCGGCCAGAGCCAGCCTGATGGCTGAGATGGCCTAAATACAGACACAACGTGACACTATGCTGCAAGATATCAGAGACAATACCCAGGGCGTAATCGCCAAAGTCATTATCGGCTTGATCGTCGCCGTTTTCGCCCTGTTTGGGGTGGAATCCATCATCGGCGGTTTCATCAGCTCGCCCCCGGTTGCCGAAGTGAACGGGGAAGAGATCACCGAAGCCCAGCTGCAGTTCAATACGCAAAACCTGTTGACCTCGCTGGGTGCTTCTGGCGATTTCGACCAGACCTTGCTGGAGCAGATTGCGCTCAATCAGCTGATCGAAGAAGCCATGATGCGTCAGACCGCCGATCGCTCTAACATGATTGTCTCCTCTGATCGCATCGATCGCTCCATCATCGATAACCCCCAGTTCCAGATCAATGGTGTGTTCGATGGCGATCTGGCAGTGCGAACCATGGCCAGCCAGGGCTATAACGTCCCGCTGTATCGGGATGCCCTTAACCAGACCATGCTAATGGGCCAGCTCGTCAACGCCTTCACGAGCTCGAATTTCGTTACCGATGCGGAACTGGAAACCGTCGCGGAGCTTACCCAGCAGACTCGCGATTTTCGCTATGTGTCCATCACTCTGGGAACCCGGACCCTCGGTACTCCCATCAGTGATGAAGAAATCACCAGGTACTACGAAGAGAATATCGATAATTTTACCGAGCCTGAATCTGTTATCGCGGAATACGTGATACTGGACAAGGACATCATCGCCAACGAGATCGCGGTCGATGAGGCAGATGTGCTTGCACAGTACGAAACCGAACGGGGTGAATATGAAGGCTCTTCAGAGAAGCGGGCAGCCCATATCCTGTTCGATATTGGCAGTTCCTCCGAGGCAGAGACAATCGAACTCGCCGCCAGTGTGCGTCAGCGTATCCTTGATGGAGAAGACTTCGGTGCGCTCGCGCTGGAATACTCCGTAGATACGGTATCGGCCGAGGCTGACGGAGACATCGGCTATACCGATGGCACTGCGTTTCCGGAGCCTATCGAGGCGGCGTTGAATGCGCTCGCCGTCGATGAGATTTCTGAACCTGTCGTTTCAGAATTCGGTGTTCACCTGGTCAAGTTGACCGAGGACGATACGCGCGAATTCCAGAGTTTCGAAGAAGTCTCTGCCCGTATCGAGAGAGACCTCAAGAGTGCGCAGGTAGATCAGATTTATGCAGGCCGTCTGGAAGATCTGTCCAACCTGGCATTCGAGACCGGCGATCTGCAGACCATTTCTGACGAGCTCGGCCTCGAGATCCAGCTCAGCGAAGCAGTTTTCCGATCAGGCAATTCAGGCTTGTTCAGTAATTCGGCGCTCTCCAATGCGGCGTTCTCTGACGAAGTGCTTCTGGAAGGTAACAACAGCGATGTAATCGAGCTCAACGACAGCCGTTCAGTGGTATTGCGGGTCGAACAGTTTAATGAAGCGCGACCGTTGCCCCTGGAAGATGTGCAGGCTGAGATCGCGGTAATTCTGCGCACCGAGATGGAACGGGAAGCGGTTCAGGAATTGGGTGAAGAGTTATTGATCGCGGTGGAGTCTGGCAATGGGCTCGATGAGTTGATGGCTGAAAATGGCTTGCAGTGGGTCGAAGCCAACGGCACAGACCGCAGTGCATTCAATGTCAACCGTGAGCTCGTGACCCATGTGTTCGCCGAACCCGCTCCGCTCGAAACACCGGCTTATTCCAGCGTGACCCTGAGTAACGATACCTTCGTGCTGGTCGAATTAAACGCCGTGAATGTGGGTACGGTGGCCAACATGGACGAAGCGAGTCGCACGCAACTGGTGACTCAGATGAAATCAGATTTCGGAGGCGCCGATCTGAGTTCCTATATCATCAATCTGCGTGAAAACTCAGACATCAGCGCCCCCATGCTGGAAGAAGAGCAATTCTAGGCTTCGATTCGTTTCAGCTCTCAGGCTGATTCAGGGATCGAGTCCGACAACAAAAACGGGTCAGGGCATCCCCTGACCTAGTTCTCTTCCAGTGAGCCCATGGCGGTGGTATTGAAGCCGCCATCCACGTACATGATCTCTCCCGATATTCCCGATGCCAGGTCTGAGCACAGGAAGGCGGCGGCGTTGCCGACCTCTTCGATTGTGACATTCCGGCGCAGGGGTGTCTGGCGTGCGTTGTACTCAAGCATCTTGCGGAAGCTCTTGATTCCGGCGGCCGCCAGGGTCTTGATTGGTCCGGCCGATATGCCATTTACACGGGTACCCTCGGGACCGAGACTGGCCGCCATGTAGCGTACGTTGGCTTCCAGGCTGGCCTTGGCCAGACCCATCACATTGTAATTTGGCAGACTGCGCATGGCGCCCAGATAGCTGAGCGTGAGCAAGGAACCCTGTCGTCCTGCCATGAGTTCGCGGCCGGCCTGGGCGAGTGCGACGAAACTGTAGGAACTGATCTCGTGGGCGATGCGGAATCCCTCCCGGGTGGTGACGTCCACGTAGTTACCATTCAGTTCGTTGCCCGGGGCAAAGGCGACGCAATGAACAATACCGTCCAGACCATCCCATTTCTCGCCGAGTTGGCTGAACAGATCAGTGATTTCATGGTCGCTGGTGACATCACAGGGGTAGACCAGATCGGAGCCCCAGCCTTCGGCAAATTTCAGTACTCGATCCTTGAGTTTGTCTCCCTGATAGGTGAAAGCGAGCTCAGCTCCCTCACGATGCATTGCCGCTGCAATGCCGGAGGCGATAGATAATTTACTGGCTACTCCCAGTACTAAAATTCGCTTGCCTGCCATAAATCCCATGCTGTTATTCCTTCTTGGTGTATCGGCTTGTGTCTGGTCCTGCTGGCGCAATCGGGGGCTTGCCCGTTACTTGATGCCATGCATGAAATGCTTGAGTAATGGTACTAATAAAATGGCCGCAACGCCCGCGCCAATACTGTACCAGCCTGCTGTTGAATAGACGTCCATATAGCTGGCCAGGGCGGCGGCGGGATCGGCCACCTCACCGCCCACGGTATCGGAACCGGTCATGGCGGCGATGGTACCGGATACATAGTTGCCCGCTGCCGATGCCAGGAACCAGCACCCCATCATCATGCCAACCACCCGGGGAACCGAGAGCTTGGTAGTCATGGACAGGCCTACCGGTGAGATACATAACTCACCAGTGGTATGCAGCAGGTACAGCAGAATGATCCAGATCACCGCTACCTGGGTTGGTTCACTAGCCAGCGAGGCTCCGTATACGAGGAAGAGGAAGCCCAGTCCAAGCTGAATCAGTGACAGGGCAAACTTCATCGGGGTAGAGGGCTCCCAGCCGCGCCTCGCGAGGTAGAGCCACATCATATTGAACAGGGGAGCCAGGGTGATGATGAAGAACGCGTTCACCGACTGGAAGGCTGCTGCCGGTATGGTCAGCCCCATGATTTCCCGGTCGACATTGCGGTCTGTCATGAGATTGAGTGAGCTGCCGGTTTGCTCGAAGAGGGACCAGAAGATGATCTGGTAACTCATGAGCACCAGGCACACCAGCATGCGATTGCGATCGTGAGGTTCACATTTCATGAAGGCATAGGCGACAACCGCCATGGTCATGATGACCAGTGATGCTCCCAGCAAGCCACCCACGACGGTGCGGTATTGCATGAGTTGCCAACAGACGAGGACGCCAAGCAGGGTGAGGCCATAGATCAGCCATTCCCGGTTGATGCCCGGTAGTACCTGCTGGGTCAGCAGCTCAGGATACTTGGGTTTGGCCAGGTCGCCGAAGTAGTGTTGTCCCCGCAGGAAAACCAGCAGGCCAAACAGCATGCCAATGCCGGCGGCGCCAAAACCGAAACTGAAGCCGTAGTACTGCAACAGGAAACCGCAGACGATGGCTCCGAAAAATGAACCCAGGTTTATGCCCATGTAGAAAAGCGTAAATGCACCGTCCCGCCGCGGGTCCGTCCGCTCATAGAGCGAGCCCACCATGGTGGAAATATTGGCCTTGAGGAAGCCAACTCCCATGATGATGAGCGCCAGGGAGAGATAGAAGACCTGCAGGTAGAATGGATCCCGTTGCACGAAGGTTTCTCCCTGCACCATGACTTCCACAGCCTGGGAGCCTTCTATCGCCATCCCCATGTGCCCGGCGACGAGCAGTATCGCTCCCAGCACTACTGCCTTGGCTGGGCCGAGGTAGCGATCGGCAACGATGCCTCCTATAACAGGTGTGATGTAAACGAGAGATATGTATGCGCCATAGATGCCTGCCGCGATTTCATCGCTGAATAGGAAGTGTTGGGTAAGGTAGAAGATGAGGAGGGCGCGCATGCCGTAATAGCTAAACCGCTCCCACATCTCCGTGAGGAAACAGATGACGAGGCCTCGTGGGTGGCCGAGGAAATTTTTTTCGGAAACCGGGCTGACGCTCGCATCAGTCATTTATTCAATCCCCATCGGTAGGCCTGACGCGCAGGCGCTGGCCCGGATAGATGATTTCACCTGCCGCCAACCGATTCCAGGCCAACACATCTTCGACATTGAGGCCCAGTCTGCCAGCTATTCTGGCTGGTGAATCCCCGCGTCGCACGACGTAGAAACTGTCTTCGATATCGGCGGCCGGTGTGCTTGCCGCGATGCTCTCGTCATTCAGTTGCGCGAAGCTCAGGTCCAGCACCTGTCCAGGATGCATCAATTCATCCATGGCGAAGCCATTCCAGGCTGCGATATCCACCGAATGTAAATCGAAGCGCCGGGCAATGGTCCAGAGATTGTCACCGGGCCGTACGGTGTACGTGCTGGGAACCGCAACAGGCGGGCGAGTTGTCGGTAGTCTTAGCTGGGCAAGGCGGCTGTCGGACGCGGCCAGTCCCCGGGGTAACAGGAGGTCCCTGCCAGCAATAATCTGGCTGCCATTAATCTTGTTGACAGTGCGCAACAGGGCAACCGATATGTTGAGTTTGGCGGCAATGCCAGACAGGGTGTCGCCGCTCTCAATGCGGTAGTGCTCCCAGGTAACGAACTGGTCCGGTTCCAGTCCTGCCAGCCCCGCGCTTAGCTGTTGCTGCTGCTCACTCGGAATGAGCAAGGTCTGGGGAGCCTGGGGGTGGGTAGCCCATTGCAGGTATCCGGGGTTGAGAGCTTGTATGGTATCGATATCCACGCCAATGAGGCTGGCCACCTGGGATAGTTCGATTTGTTGGCCAATATCAACCGGGCTCAATGGGTTGGCATTGGCGATGGCGGGCAACTCGACATCGTAGTGTTCGGGATTGGCGACGATACGGGAAAGCGCCAACAACCTTGGAACGTGGGATCGGGTTTCCCGTGCCAGGGGCAAATCCCAGAAATTGGCCTCGCCCAGCTCCGAACCGGCACGTCGAATGGCGCGACTGAGGTTGCCCCCGCCTGTGTTATAGGCTGCAAGCGCCAGCAACCAGTCCTCATTGAATCGCTGGTAGAGCACTTCAAGATAGTCCAGCGCAGCATGAGTGGAGGCATAGGGATCACGCCGACCGTCATACCAGAAATCCTGCTGCAGGCCGTAGCCCTCACCGGTGTTCGGCAGGAACTGCCAGAGGCCAACTGCATTGTCGCGGGAGCGGGCCCGCGGATTGTAGGTACTCTCCACCATGGGTAACAGTGCGAGCTCGAGGGGCAGGCCTCTGCTTTCAATCTCTTCGACGATCCAGTACAGGAACGGTTCCGCGCGTTGGCTTACCAGGTCGAAATAATTCTGGCGCCCCGCATAGTTTCGCAACTGCGCTTCAACTTCGGGTCGCTGATAGTGTTCCTGCAAGACCAGGCCGGCATTGATGCGCTGCCAGATGTTGTCGTAAGTGATAGTTTCTTCGGCAACGGAAGGGATATTGGCAGATTGAGAGGGTCGGGGTCGTTGTCGATCGAGGGGGCGGGTTTGTTCGCTGCTGCTGGCAGTCTGGCTGGCGTTTTCCGTGGCCGTGGACTCGGTAGTGTCCGAGACACTCTGGCAGGCATTTAAAAAGATGCCGAGTACTATGAATACAAGGCTATTTCTGGATAGGCTGGGACTGGCTCGCATCTGTTGTTTCTTGGTTATCCGATAGCGTCTAGAAGTTGTCTTTCCAACTACGCAGGGCGGCGAAGACCTCGACGGGATCATCCGCTTTCGCACCTGTTCTGTTGGCTATGGTGGCGACCAGCTTGCTGTCGCTGCAGCGCAGAAACGGATTGGTAGCCAGCTCGAGTTTGATGGTGGAGGGCAGGGTAGGTAGATCCTGCCGTCGCTTTTCCTCCTCCCGGCTTATTCGACGCTGTAATTCTTCATTTGTTCCATCGGCAGCCTGGGCAAATTTGAGATTGGCCAAGGTGTATTCGTGGGTACAGTAAACGCGCGTCGCTGGATCGAGCTTGCTGAGTTTAGCCAATGACTCGACCATCATTGCCGGTGTTCCCTCAAACAGTCTGCCGCAGCCGGCGGCGAACAGGGTGTCACCGCAAAACAGGATTTCCTGGTCGGCCTGTTGGCAGGAGTACGCGATATGGTCGAGTGTGTGACCTGGTACCTCAAAGATGTCGAAAGTCTGATCGAAGAGATTGATGCTATCGCCTTCGTGGAGAAAGTCGCTTATGCCGGCGATGCCGCTGGGCTCAGGCCCGTAAACGACGGGGTTGTAGGCGGTCTTGAGTTTTTGTAACCCGCCGGTGTGATCGGGATGGTGGTGGGTGATCAGGATATGGCTCAGTTGCAGGTCATTCTCCTGTAGATAGGCGATGACCGGAGCCGCGTCTCCCGGGTCTACAACCGCAAGTTGATTGCCATCGCTCGCATGTATTGCCCAGATATAGTTATCGGTGAAAGCAGGGATGGGATGTATCAATTTGATCATTGCTAGTGGTTTTATTCAGTTTGATTTCGTAATTCGCCAGTCAGCTTGTCGCGAGCCTCATGGCCGATTCCGTGCGCCTGGTCATGCAATCCCTGACCCTCAACCTGAGTCCGGATCCAGCCCCAAACCGCGCCGCGCCGTTCGCGCAGTGCCCATGATATAAGGATTATGCTCGATTACAAGCTATTGACTTCTAAAAAGAAACTACGCTGGTGCTGGCTCTGCGGGCGAGCTAGAATCGTGTTTTGAGCAAGCAGAACTGAGCCCGATTTTCGGCATGAATGTATTTTCGAAGCACGAGACACGTCGCCGCCTGCTACGCGGTGCGCCGGATGCCGACCTGTTGGCAACCCTGGCTGGACAGTGGTTCCAGTCTGCCCAGGGCGAGGCGGTCTTCAATGCCGAGAAAGCGATCGTCGATCCTATCCTGAGCCGCTTGTTCGGTTATCACATCCTGCAGATCGGCTGTAACGAAGAATTTTCCCTCATCAAGGACAGCCCGGTTGGCCACAAGATCCTGTTTGCCCCAAGTTGGCGGCCAGGCTCCACCTACCCGGTGGCAAATAATGAAGAGTTGCCCCTGGCCACCGACAGCATCGACGTCGTCGTCATTCATCACGCACTGGATTTCACCGAAGACAGCCATCGCCTCTTGCGGGAGGCGACCCGGGTCCTGCGTCCGGGTGGTCATATGCTCATTCTTGGTTTTAACCCTCTGAGTCCCTGGGGGCTCTGGAAGCTGTTCAAGCGCAGGACCCACATTCCCTGGCGAGCACGTTTCCTGTCCAAGCGGCGCCTGAGTGACTGGCTGCAGTTGCTCAACCTGCATATAGACGCTATTCACCATGGGCTGCATTTCCTGCCCATGAATTTCGGGCGCATCCTTCGTCACGCCAATCGCATGGAAAAATTCGGCAGCCGCGTGGGTAGCCCTCTCGGTGGGGCCTATGTCTTTGTCTGCGTGAAGCAGGTAGTGACGATCACGCCGATCATGCCGCGCTGGCGCCCGCTCCGAACACGCGCCGCAGTCATCCCCGCTGCGGAAAATGCCAGGGTCAAGATCCACTGAGACGCACACCAGGACCTGATTTTGGCGGATAGAGTTGAGATGTATACAGACGGTGCCTGCCGCGGTAATCCCGGACCCGGGGGCTGGGGTGTGTTGCTGCGTTTCGGTGAGGCCGAGAAAACCCTGTATGGAGGCGAGTCTGCGACCACCAACAACCGCATGGAACTGACGGCGGTGATCAGGGGGCTGGAAGCACTCAAGAAGCCCTGCCGGGTAAAGATCACCACCGATTCCAAATACGTGCTGAGCGGTATCACCGAGTGGATGGCGAACTGGAAGAAGCGAAACTGGAGAACCGCGAACAAGAAGCCGGTATTGAATATGGAGTTGTGGCAACAACTCGATTCGCTGGTGGGCCAGCACGAGATAGAATGGGAGTGGGTGAAAGGCCACAGTGGTCACCCCGAAAATGAGTTAGCCGACCAGTTGGCCAACCAGGGCATCGATGAACTGGACTGACAGTGCGTCTCGCCACAAAGGAAACTAACAACAAAAAAGAAACACCATGCGCCAGATTGTATTGGACACAGAGACCACCGGACTCGATCCGCAGCAGGGACACCGGGTTATCGAGATCGGCTGCGTCGAGATCATTAACCGCCGCCTGACAGGCAATCACTATCACTGCTATCTCAACCCCGATCGGGAAGTTGATGAGGCGGCGATCGAAGTGCATGGGCTTACCACCAGTTTCCTCGCGGACAAACCCCGCTTCAGGCAAATCCAGGATGAGTTCCTGGAATTCGTGGCGGGTTCGGAACTGGTCATCCACAACGCGCCGTTCGATATCGGTTTTCTCGACCATGAATTGAGATTGTCCACTGCTGGCCATGAGGGAATGGCCAGCCTGTGTTCGGTGCTGGATACGCTGCTACTGGCCCGGGAAAAGCATCCGGGGCAGCGCAACAATCTCGATGCCCTGTGCAAGCGCTACGGTGTAGACAATACCCAGCGGGACCTGCACGGCGCTCTGTTGGACGCCGAGATCCTGGCCGATGTGTACCTGGTCATGACCAGCGGGCAATCCAGTCTGTCCCTGCGTGAAGAGCCGAAACAGAAAGCCAGTGCCGGCGGGCTGAAACGTAGTCTGGATCCCAATCGCGCCCCACTGAGGGTGATTCAGGCCAGTGCCGAAGAACTGGCCAGCCACGAGCGACGGCTGGATCAACTGGACAAGGAGAGCGAAGGGGGAAGCCTCTGGCGGAAACTCCAGGGACAGCAGCCGGACATCGGCTAATCCGCCTCCAAGGCTTTGAAAACGCCGGATTTTCCTTGAACAGGGCATCCTAAAGCTATACTATTTGTCGCGCTTTCCGCGTTGGTGGAAAAGCAACAAAATCTAATAAAAACAAAGACTAATACCAAGGCCAGGCAGTGTCATTCAAGTGCGCTTATGGCCTGGAATTCAATCCCGAGCAACTGATCTCATGCAGTTCAACAGGATTGCTATACTCAGATGAGAAGGGATTGGTTGAGCGGGACAAGTAAGAAATTGGGCTGAGCAGTGTTGCGGCAGATAAGGTTGCGGCATGCCCCACGTCAAAGACCTGCCTCGAAAATCTAATAATTATTAAAGCACCCTAAGAGGAAGTTGTTATATGGAAATCCTTGAGTGGAATACTGACATGATGGTCTCCGCCATCATCCTGGCGGTGACATTCATCGGCGTCTTTACCGAGGAAATTCACAAGGTTCATCGTGTGAAATGCGCCATGGGCGGTGCAGCCGCCATGATCCTGGCAGGTCAGATCATGGGTTTCTACGGCCCGGAGGGAGCCGTAGAGGCTATCGACTGGAACGTGGTATTCCTGCTCGGCGGCATGATGACTATCGTGGCCATCATGATTCCCACCGGTGGTTTCCAGCAACTGGCTTACTGGACCGCCGACTTCAGTAAAGGGCGCCTGTTCCTGCTGCTGGCCATGATTGGTTCGCTGGTAACCGGTCTTTCACTGCTGCTGGATAACGTCACCACGGTGGTCATCTTTGGTCCACTCATCATCCTTATCTGCCAGTCGCTGCGGGTAAGCGCCATACCTTTCCTGTTGGCGGCGGCTCTGCTGTCCGATACCGGTGGGGTGGCGACCCTTGTGGGTGATCCACCCAATCTGATGATTGGTTCAGCCTTCGGCATCGACTTCAACACCTTCCTCATACACATGGGTCTTATGGTGTTGGTGGCCTGGCTGGTGGTGCTGTTCGCGCTGCGCTACCTGTTCAAACAGGAGCTGGCAGTCACTCCGGCAGAGATGAATCTCACCGACCGTGAACCCCTGTCCGATCCGAAGACCTGGTATGGCGCCATCGGCGTGCTGGGTATCATGGTGATCGGCTTCATCATGCACAACACGCTGCACTGGGAACCCTGGTTCGTGACAGCCCTCGGCCTGACTGCCCTGGCATTTGTTGGTAAAGACATCGACATGGAAGAGGCTTTCGCTCACACCGAGTTGGCACTCCTGATGTTTTTCATCTCCCTGTTCATCATCGTAGGCGGTGTTGAGCACAGCCAGTTCCTGGAATACATTGGGCAGTTCATCATCCCATTCGTGCAGGAAGACCTGCTGACTGCGACCCTGTTGCTGATGTGGGTAGCGGCAATTCTCTCTGCAGCCATCGACAATATCCCGTTCACTGCGGCCATGATCCCCATTATCGCCGGCATGGAAAGCCAGGGCATCAACGTGACGCCCTTGCTGTGGGGTCTGGCGGCTGGAGTAGGCATGGGTGGTAACGGCACGCATATCGGTTCTACCGCTAACGTATTCATCGTCACAATCTCAGAGAAGATGGCAAAAGATGCGGGCGATCCCAGTCTGGCAATTACGCCTGGCCTGTGGATGCGCAAGGGTCTGCCCATCATGCTGATCACCCTGGTAACCTGTACGATCATCATGTGGACATTCTGGGACTTCTATTCGAGCCCGCTGGAAATCCTGGATGCTTCAGGTGTGGTTGAAGCTGGCCACTAATTCCAGTCTTGCTCCATAAAACCTACGGGCGCATTACGACAGGTCGTAATGCGCCCGTTCTCATTTGGAAGTCAGTTAATTAGTGAAACCGGTCATGGCGGCTCCATTTTTAGACAAGGAAGACATCAGGCCCAACGATCGCCTGGTGCTCATGCAGGGCGAGCAGGTCTTGCTGTGCGGCGACGATTACCTGTGGAATGGTAACGATGCGGCCTCACTGCCAGAGATGGGGCAGTTAATCCTGGTCGAGGATGGAGGCAAGCGCCTGTTGGTCAGCGATGTGCCAGAGCAGGCGAGTCTGCCCGAGGGTATTGAGCCTGTCTCATTGCGCGGGCTCTTGTTTCGCTCCGAGCAGGCCTTGCTGACTGCGGGCAAGGCGAATCAGTACCTGCACTGGATCAGGTCTCATCGGCACTGCGGTTATTGCGGCACCCGGACGGTCGCCTCCGATAATGAACTGGCGCTGATCTGCAGGCAGTGCGGCCACCATTTTTTTCCCCGCATCAATCCCTGTGTCATCATGCTCGTGGTAAGGGGCAGGGAAATCCTGCTGGCGCGAAATGCACGGACCCGGAGCGGTTTCTACAGTTGCCTGGCTGGCTTCATCGAAGCGGGGGAAACGGCCGAGCAGACTGTGCACAGAGAAGTGCGGGAAGAATGCAGCCTGGAGGTTCATAATCTGCGCTATTTCAAGAGTCAGTCCTGGCCGTTTCCCTCACAGCTCATGCTGGGCTTCTATGCTGACTATGCTGGTGGAGAAATCGTTCCAGAGGCAGCCGAAATAGAGGAGGCGGACTGGTTCGATGTCGATGAGCTGCCGCAGGTGCCCTCGGCCACGATCAGTATTGCGGGCGAGCTTATAGAGCATTATGTAGAGCAGGTCAGGAATGGCCGATTTTGAGCTATCCACCGGTGGCAAGTAAACTAGTGTCCCGGATATTCAGAGCAGGAGTGAGTTTTTGGATTTTTTAATTGAATACGGCATGTTCCTCGCGAAGGCGGCAACCATCGTGCTTGCCATCGTTATCGTGATTGCTGTCCTGGCAGCCTCCGGGCAGCGTTCCAGGAAACCGGGCAAGAAAGGTAGTCTGAAGATTTCGCGCCTGAATGAACACTTCGACGAGATGAAAGACACCTTGCGAGCTTCTGTATTGGAGAAGAAGGAGCTGAAGCAGCTACACAAGGAAGAGAAGAAGCAGGAGAAACTGGAAGCGAAGGCGGCAAAACACGATGCCGACTCTGATGAGTCCGGGGAGACTCACAAGAAGCGTGTCTTTGTGATCAACTTCAAGGGCAATATCGCGGCGGATGCTGTATCCAGCCTGCGCGAAGAAATCTCCGCAATCCTCACTATGGCAGAAACCGAGGATGAGGTTATGCTGCGGCTGGAAAGCCCGGGCGGTATGGTTCACGCCTATGGCCTGGCCTCGTCACAATTGGTCAGGTTGCGAAATGCCAGGATTCCGCTGACTATCTGTGTCGATAAAGTTGCTGCAAGCGGCGGCTATATGATGGCCTGTCTCGCCGACCGGCTGGTTGCGGCACCGTTCGCTATCATTGGCTCCATCGGTGTGCTGGTGCAACTCCCCAATTTCCACAAGGTGCTGAAAAAGTACGACGTGGATTACGAAATGATCAGCGCCGGCGAATACAAGCGCACCCTGACTACCTTCGGAGAGATCACGCAGAAGAGCAGGGACAAAGTGCAGGAAGACGTTGAGACGATTCATGACATATTCAAGAGCTGGGTAAAAGAGCACCGTCCGAGTGTCGAGATTGATAAGGTGGCAACCGGTGAGACCTGGCTTGGTTCACAGGCCAAGGAACGGTATATGGTGGATGACATCAAGACCAGTGATGAATACATCATCGATGCCTGCAAGAACGCAGACGTATTTGAAATAGAGTACGAATTCCAGAAGAGTATCCAGGACAAGTTGGGCAGGGTTCTGGAAGAAGGTGTGGCGAGAGCAGTTTCGCGCTGGTTTCAGCAGACCCACGTAGACAAATATCAGTAACCCGTTGGAGCTGGCAGTGAGCACATTCAAGGCATTTGAAGTTACCGAAGTGGCCGACAGGCAATTTGAATCCGCTGTGGTTGAAAAATTCATAGCAGACCTGCCCGCGGGTGATGTGCTCATCGAGGTACATTACTCGTCACTCAACTACAAGGACGCGTTGTCTGCCTCGGGCAACAAGGGCGTTACCCAAAATTATCCCCATACGCCAGGTATCGATGCTGCAGGCGTCATCGCGGAATCTGGCGATTCCGGTCTCGCTGTCGGCCAAGAAGTGATCGTAATCGGTTATGACCTGGGTATGAATACCGCCGGAGGCTTTGGTCAGTACGTTCGTGTGCCGGCGCATTGGGTAGTTCCCCTGCCTGATGGTCTGTCGTTGAGAGAGTCCATGATCCTGGGCACGGCAGGATTCACCGCTGCCCTGTGCCTGGAAAAACTGTTCCTCAATGGGCTGGATGACAAAACAGGTGAGGTGCTGGTTACCGGTGCTACCGGCGGCGTCGGTATTGTCGCTGTGGCTTTGTTGTCCCAGCTGGGATACCGCGTGGTAGCCAGCACGGGTAAAAAGGCGAGCCACGACCGCCTGCGGGCATTGGGCGCCAGCGAGATTCTCGATCGCAGCGAGCTGTCAGAGAGCAACAGCAAGCCGATGGTGGCTGAGCGCTGGGCGGGGGCAGTCGATGTGGTAGGTGGCGACACCCTGTTCAATGTTATCAAGAGCCTGCGCTATGGCGCCAGTGTGGCAGCCTGTGGGCTTGTACAGTCTCCAATGTTCAGTGCCTCGGTCTTTCCCTTTATCCTGCGTGGTGTAAACCTGCTGGGAGTCGATTCGGTGCAGTTGCCTCTGTCTCACAAGAAGTCGGTGTGGAACAAACTGGCCGAGGAGTGGAAACTGGCAAATCTGGATACGCTTGCTACCGAGATCGGCCTCGACGATTTGCAGGATTGCCTGCAAAAAATACTCGCCGGCCAGGCAGAGGGGCGCTGGATACTGAATCTCAAGCGCTGATTGAGGTTCAGTCCCGCCGCAGCTTGCTGGATATGGCGATTGGGGTGGGGCAGAACAACACCACCACATAACTCGATATCAGGAAGGTAATAATCGCCGCACCCTGGATGATCAGGGAAGTGGTTTCACCGATGACGCCGGACTGGGTTGCCACGAAGGCGATCAACAACGAGAACTCGCTGATTTGCCCGAGGCGAAGACCCGCATCCCAGGCCAACTTGTTGCGCTCACTGAAGCGGCGCAACAGGTATCTGAACACCACCGGTTTTATAGTCAGAGTGAGGCCGGCCAATACGATGGCCGGCGCGATGATCTCCCCCAGCAAGCCAATATTGAACTGGGCACCGAGGGAGAAGAAGAACAGCACCAGGAAGAAATCACGCAGCGGTTTGAGGCTGTAGGCAATAAATTGCGAGATCGGATTCGTAGCGAGGGACACGCCGGCCACAAATGCGCCAATTTCCGCAGATAGTCCGATGCCGGCAGCGAGTTCAGCAATACCCAGGCACCAGCCAATGGCCAGCAGGAATATGTACTCGCGAAAATGATCGAAGCGGGCAATCAGGCTGATGAGCACGAAGCGTGCTACCAGGTAGGTCATTACCAGCAGTACGGGGAAGGCAAGTAGTACCTCCAGGGTGCTGCTGTTTTCCTGGTTGCCTGAGTCCAGGAATGCCAGGATGAATATCGCGATGAAATCCTGCATCAGCAGGATACCCACCATGATCTCTCCCATGTGTTTCTGGTGCAGTACCGTGGTGGGTAGCAGCTTGATACCAATGATGGTGCTGGAAAAGATCAGGGTGAATCCGATCACCAGACTCTCCGTATGGGAGAGGGAGAATAGCAGGCCGGTGCTATAGCCTAGCAGTATAAAGAGCAGGGAACTGATCAGGGTGACCAGGAAAGTCTTCTTCAGGGTGACGAATAACTTTGTTGGCTGCATATCCAGCCCCAGCAGGAACAGCAGAAATATGATGCCGAACTCCGAGATGTCGTTCAGCAGCGAGAGGTCTGACACATAGGACAGGCCATAGGGGCCAAGCGTCACACCTACCACGATATAGGCCACCAATAGTGGCTGCCTGAAGAACAGTGCAATGGTGCTTAACAGCGCAACACTGGTAAAAATCAGGAAGAACGAAAATAACAGTGAGTCTGGTTGCATCTAACCGGGCCTTTGCCCTGAGTCTGTCTGCCTGGGCGCTTAGTCTAGCGGCGGCGGAACAGCGGCTGTGGTTGATCGATACTCGCCTGGTAGCCTGTATGAAAATCTTCGAAGGCGCGCAGGCAGGCTTCCGGGTCCTGGTCGTGACGTAGCTCGCAGGCATCGAAGCCGCAGCGCATCATGTAGAAGAGCTGGTCCCTGAGTACGTCTCCGATAGCGCGTACCTCTCCCTCGTACTTGTAGTATTCCCGCAGTTCACGGGCATTGGTATAGGCGCGACCGTCAGAGAAGGTCGGGAAATTGAGCGCGATGACTGGGAAACTGTGCAGGTCCTCACCGATGTCGCTTACATTCTCATGACTGTCCAGCCACAGGCCAAATGCGCCTGCGTAGTCATCCATTTCGCTACGATACAGTTTCCGGAATTGCAAGGGAACGATGAAGTTCTTGCCCGGAACTATTTTCAGAATCTCGGGGCCGCTGGCTTCCCGCAGCAGCGTCCATGGATCGTTTACGAGTTCGCCATTCTTAATCAACCTTTGCATAGACCCTTTCCTTGAACGGCTCAATACCAATTCTTCTGTAGGTGGCCAGAAAATCTTCACCTTCCTGCCGTTGCTCACGATAGACATTCACGATGCGTCGAATAACAGCCGGCACCTCTTCCTGGGCGAAGGCTGGACCGATTATCTTGCCCAGGCTGGCGTCGTGCTTCGATGAGCCGCCCAGGGAGAACTGGTAAAACTCTTCACCTTTCTTGTCGACTCCCAGGATGCCGATGTTGCCCACGTGGTGGTGGCCGCAGGCATTCATGCAACCAGAGATGTTGATATCCAGTTCACCTATCGCCGTTAATTCGTCCTGATCCGGGAATTCACGCTGAATGGATTCGGCGATGGGTATCGATTTGGCATTGGCCAGGGCGCAGAAGTCTCCGCCGGGGCAGCAGACGATATCGGTCATCAGGTTCAGGTTGGCGGTGGCCAGGGAGACCTCGGAGAGCTTGCGCCAGAGTTCGAATAGCTGGTCCTGTCGCACATCGGCCAGCACGATATTCTGCTCGTGGGTAATGCGCACTTCACCGAAGCTGTAGTGCTCGGCAAGTTCCGCCAGATAATCCAGTTGCCTGTCGGTGATATCGCCAGGCGCGACACCCGTCTCCTTGAAGCAGAGCGTGACGATGCCGTAGCCAGGTTTCTTGTGCGGACGCACGTTCTGGCTATACCAGCTGGCGAACAACAGGTTTTCCTTGAGGGCACCGGTCAGGACATCAGGCGCATCGGTCAGCACCTCATAAGCTGGATCGACGAAATAGGATTTGCAGCGTGCGATTTCCTCGTCTGTCAGTGTCTGTGGTCCGTCTTTGATGCGTTCCCATTCGGCGAAGACTTTTTCCTGGAATGCCTCGATGCCGAGTTCCTTTACCAGAATCTTGATCCTTGCCTTGTACTTGTTATCGCGCCGACCCTCACGGTTATAGACTCGCAGGATCGCTTCCAGTGCGGTCAGCAGGTGCTGTTTCTCCACGAACTCGAATACGACCTGCCCAATCATGGGGGTACGACCGAGTCCACCACCGGCGAGTATTCTGAATCCACGCTGCCTGTCGGGGCCTTCGATCAGATAGACGCCGATGTCATGCACCTGGGTGGCCGCCTGATCTACTTTGGTGCCGCATACCGCGATCTTGAACTTGCGCGGCAGGTAAGCAAATTCCGGGTGAAAGGTTGACCACTGGCGGATGATTTCGCACCAGGGACGGCTGTCCTCCAGTTCATCAACAGCGACGCCGGCAAACTGGTCGGTTGTGGTGTTTCTGATGCAGTTGCCGCTGGTTTGAATGGCGTGCATCTCCACCTCGGCGAGATCTGCCAGCAAGTCGGGCACATCTTCTAGGTCAGGCCAGTTGAACTGGATGTTCTGCCGGGTGGTGAAGTGCCCATAACCTTTGTCATATTCACGGGCGATATACGCCAGCTTGTGCAGCTGCGTTGAAGACAGCAGGCCGTACGGCACGGCGATGCGCAGCATGGGGGCCAGGCGCTGAACATAGAGTCCATTTTGCAAGCGCAAGGGCAGAAATTCTGCATCACTCAGTTTGCCATCCAGGTAGCGGTCGGTCTGGTCGCGAAACTGCGCGACCCGATCGGCCAGCATCTGGTGATCGTATTTATCGTAGTGGTACATAAATCCTTTTTGTTCCTCTGGAATTGTCGGGTTGCGCGCCGTGATCGACGCGCGGTACCTGCCTTAGTCTAGATTTGGTGCGAGCAGGCGGCGCACGTTCATCACATCCACTGCCTTGCGCCGGGCGAGATCGCTCACCTGCTCATCGGTGATCTTGCCGACCGGGAAATACTTGGCCAATGGGTGGCTGAAATAGAGTCCACTCACAGAGGCAGCCGGGGTCATGGCATAGCTCTCGGTGAGTTTGACGCCAGTTGCTTCCGTGCCATTGAGCAGGTTGAACAAGGTATCCTTCTCGGAATGATCGGGGCAGGCAGGGTAGCCGGGAGCGGGCCTGATGCCCTGATACTGTTCCTTGATCAGTTCTTCGTTGCTCAGGGACTCATCGGAGCGATAGGCCCAGAATTCCTTGCGTACTCTCTCATGCATGCGCTCGGCGAACGCCTCGGCGAGACGGTCTGCCAGGGCCTTGACGAGGATAGCGTTGTAGTCGTTGTGTTCAGCCTCGTAGTGGGCGACGAGCTTGTCGACACCGATCCCTGCTGTCACGATAAATCCACCGATGTAGTCGACGTAGTCCGCCGAGTCGGGTGCGATATAGTCAGCGAGGCACAGATGGGCCAACCCGTCTTCCTTGCTCATCTGCTGCCGCAGGAAGTGCAGGGTAGCGAGTGGGGTGGTCGGATCACTGGAGCCGTTGGCCTGTAACAATTCCACGTCGTTTTCACCCTTGCGCCTGGCGGGCCAGAAACCGACCACCGCGCGAGCGGTTAGCGAACCTTCATCGATGATTTTCTTCAGCATGGCCTGTGCATCTTCAAACAGATCCCGGGCTGCCTTGCCCACCTTCTCATCCTGCAGAATTTGCGGATACTTTCCTGCCAGAGACCAGGTGATAAAGAAAGGCGTCCAGTCGATGTAGGGCACCAGCTCTTCCAGCGGGTAATTGTCGAACTGGCGAGTTCCGAGGAACGCGGGTTGCACGGGCTGATAATTTTCCCAATCGAACTGCAAGACATTGGCATTGGCGGCACTGTAGTCCACAAGCACACGCTTGTTCGTACGGCTGGCGGAACGCTCTCGGATGGTGGCGTATTCCTGGCGTACTGCATCGCAGAACTCAGCCTTCTTCTCTGCATTCAGCAGGCTGCTGACGACCGTGACCGAACGCGAGGCATCGGGGACATAGACCGTGCTGTCATTCTGGTAATTCTCCTCGATTTTCACGGCGGTATGGGCCTTCGAGGTAGTGGCGCCACCAATCAGCAATGGAACCCTGAAGTTCAGGCGCTGCATCTCGGTGGCTACATGCACCATCTCATCGAGAGAAGGCGTGATGAGGCCGCTCAGTCCGATGATGTCTACCTGATGTTTTCTGGCCTCCTCGAGGATTTTTTCTGCTGGCACCATGACTCCGAGATCGATTACATCGTAGTTGTTGCAACCCAACACGACGCCCACGATGTTCTTGCCTATGTCATGTACATCGCCTTTCACGGTCGCCAGCAGAATCTTGCCCTTGCTCTCCAGGGCATCACCTGTTTTCTCGGCTTCGATAAAGGGGAGCAGGTGGGCGACGGCCTGTTTCATGACGCGAGCGCTCTTTACCACCTGTGGCAAGAACATCTTGCCGGCACCAAACAGGTCGCCGACCTCTCCCATGCCTTGCATCAGGGGGCCTTCGATGACTTCGATCGGGCGGCTGGCCTGGAGCCGGGCTTCTTCAGTGTCCTGCTCGATATACTTGGTGATGCCGTTTACCAGGGCGTAGCAGAGGCGCTCAACCACGTCGCCTGATCGCCAGGCCAGATCTTCACTGCTGTTGCGGCTCTTTTCGCCGCTGTAATTCTGGGCAACCGCCATGAGGGCTTCCGTGGCATCTTCGTGGCGATTGAGCACCACATCTTCCACCGCCTTCTTGAGGTCTGCAGGAATGTCGTCATACACCGCCAGCTGGCCCGCGTTCACAATGCCCATGCTGAGGCCGGCCCTGATTGCATGAAACAGGAACACGGAGTGAATGGCTTCCCGCACCGTGTTGTTGCCACGGAACGAGAAGGAGACGTTGGAAATACCGCCCGAGATCAAGGCGCCAGGTAAATTCTTTTTAATGTATTTGCAGCACTCGATGAAATCGACCGCATAGTTATTGTGCTCTTCAATGCCTGTGGCAATTGCAAACACGTTGGGGTCAAAAATTATATCCTGCGGGCAGAAGTTGAGTTTCTCAACGAGCAGGTCATAGCTGCGCTTGCAGATGTCATTTTTGCGCTGTAGGGAGTCGGCCTGGCCATCCTCGTCGAAAGCCATCACGATTACTGCCGCGCCGTAACGTTGGCAGAGGGCAGCTTTCTCGAGGAATTCCTGCTCGCCTTCCTTCAGACTGATGGAGTTGACCACGGCCTTACCCTGTACGCACTTGAGTCCTGCCTCGATAATTTCCCACTTCGAGGAGTCGATCATCAGTGGTACGCGGCTAATGTCGGGCTCGCTGGCCAGCAGTTTGAGGAACTTGTCCATGGCCGCCTCGGAGTCGAGCATGCCTTCGTCCATGTTGACGTCGATCACCTGGGCGCCAGCCTCGACCTGTTCGCGGGCTACCTCCAGGGCTTCATCATAGTTCTCTTCCCGGATCAGGCGGGCAAACTTCGCCGAACCGGTCACGTTGGTTCTCTCCCCGACGTTCACGAACAGTGAATCGGCACCGATGTTGAATGCCTCGAGGCCGCTGAGCCTGCAGGCTGGTTTGATGCTGGGAATCTTGCGTGGTGCGACCCCCGCGACGGCTTCCACGATGGCGGTAATGTGCGCAGGGGTTGTGCCGCAACAGCCGCCCACAATGTTGACGAACCCGGACTCGGCAAAATCAGCGATGAGGGCGGCCATCTGTGCGGGCGTCTGATCGTATTCGCCGAACTCGTTGGGCAGACCGGCATTCGGATGTGTGGATACCAGGGCCGGGACGATGGCTGATACTTCTTCTATGTGGGGGCGAAGCTGTTCGGCACCCAGTGCACAGTTAAAGCCAACGGCGAGGGCTTTGGCATGGGCCACGGAATTGCAGAATGCTTCCACGGTCTGCCCGGATAGCGTACGACCGCTGGCATCGGTTATGGTGCCGGAGATGATGATGGGCAGAGTCTCGCCGCGCTCATCGAAGCACTGCTTGCAGGCAAAGATGGCCGCCTTGGCATTAAGCGTGTCGAAAGAGGTCTCGATGAGAATCAGGTCTGCACCACCGTCGATCAGTCCATTGGTGGAGAGCTTGTAGTCTTCCACCAGGTCATCGAAGTTGGTATTGCGGAACCCTGGATCGTTTACGTCGGGCGATATGGACGCGCTGCGATTGGTGGGGCCAAGTACACCCGCGACGAAACGTGGTTTGTCCGGTGTGCTGGCGGTCGCCTCATCGCAGGCAGCCCGGGCCAGTTTCGTAGCTTCCAGGTTGAGCTCATAGGTGATGGATTCCAGCGCATAGTCCGATTGCGCGGCACGGCTGGAAGTAAAGGTATTGGTTTCCACGATGTCGGCACCCGCCGCCAGATAGGCGCGATGGATGTCCTTGATGATTTCGGGCTGAGTCAGGGACAGCAGGTCGCTGTTGCCACCCAGTTGGCTCGGGTGATCCTTGAATCGTTCCCCGCGAAAATCTGCCTCGCCGAGCTTCCTCGACTGGATCATGGTGCCCATGGCGCCATCCAGCACCAGGATGCGTTCGCTGAGGATCTTGCGTAGTTGTTGTTCGGTGTTGCTCGTTGTCATCGTTGTGCCTGTAACGGGTCTGGCGTGCGCCGGGCCGACTCAAATGGGCGTGAATTCTACCAGATAGCCCGAAACCCGGCAGTGGCCCATGTCTGCACGAATTCCCTGCCGGCGGGGCCTGACAAATAATTGAGCATTTTACTCAAGTATTCTCAAAGGCACACTTATCCAGTATCATTGCGGCTCGACACTGCGAAGTGAGGAACCAATGGTCAGCATCACCGAACCCGCCCAGGAATATCTGGCGGAGTTACTGAAAAAACAGGAAGTAGACGGGATCGCCGTCCGGATCTTCATACTGGATGCGGGTACGCCGCGGGCTGAAACCTGCATCTCTTTTTGTCGGCCGGGTGAAGAGAAAGAGGACGACGAAATACAGGAGTATGAAAGCTTCAAGGCCTTCATTGACACCCTTAGTATAACCTTTCTTGAAGACGCTGTGGTGGATTTTCAGAAAGACTCGATGGGGGGGCAGCTCACAATCAAGGCGCCCAACTCCCGCATGCCGAAGATCAACGAGGATAGCCCCCTCGAAGATCGGGTTAACTATGTCCTGTATAACGAGATTAACCCGGGTCTGGCAGCCCATGGTGGTATGGTGACCCTGGAAGAGATACACAACGGGACCATAGCTGTACTGCGCTTCGGCGGGGGGTGCCAGGGCTGCGGCATGGTGGACGTCACTTTGAAAGATGGCGTGGAGAAAACCCTGCTCTCCCAGATCCCGCAGCTGAGTGAAGTGCGGGACGTGACGGATCATACCGTGACGGAAAACGCCTACTACCGATAAATCTGGCGACTAGTCAGGCGTGTGTCTTGTCCCTGGATGCCCTAACCGCAATCCGGCCTGGCTGCCAGGTCAGGCCGGATAGGCGATTTCCAGCTCGCTGTAGATCTTCTCTTTGAAGTCACGTGCCGACGGGTCCAGACGGTGAATGATCTCCACCAGGTGCTCGTTGTCCTCGCGGCCATGCCATTCCTTGAGGTAGGTGCCGGTCTTGTAGCCCTTGTCCTGGCGAAACATGTTAAGCACGTTCTTGCCGACGTATTGCCTGAATAACTCGGTCCAGTTGAGATCGCAGTCGGCCATGATAGAGGCAAAGAGCCCGATCTCGATGCGTCGCGCCACGGCAGTTGCGATCAGCAATTCCAGCTTGGAGACCAGGTCCATGGGCGCAAAGTCATAGCTGGCACCATCAAAGTCGAGGCTGTGCTGCGCCTGGCTCTCCTGCAGAGCCCGTTCCAGCGCCGTTTCCGGCCTGGTGTTGGTATCGGTGCTGCGCAGCAGTATTTCGGACAGGATAAAGTGCCAGATATCGATCAATTCCATCTGTAGTTGGGGGAGGTCTTTGTCCTGTTTCTTCCACCATTTCCAGCCGTGATGCTCGATGGCTTCGGCGCCTTCGATGGCTACCGCCCGCAGATAGGGGTAGCGGGCTGCGACCCAATCCGGGTCGACCTTGCTGTTCATGCTGTTTTGCAGCGACAGCATGATTTCGGCTTGTTCTGATGACAGCATGCGGGGTTTGACGGTATATCGATTAACGCTGTTGGGAGTGAGGCTGGCTATTCGGCGGCGACAGCCTGAAGTTTGGCCTGGCGGGCCAGGCTGCTTAACATTTCCTGGCGGCTCTGCAGCATATCGCTGTAGGACTTGCGTGCGGCAATCACCTCGGCATCGTTCCTGTCCATCGCCTCCAGTTCCCGAAGCCAGGCTTCGAGCACCTGAATCTCTGAATTGAGCTGGGAAGTGCCTTCTTCGATCAGTTTCTGATCGATACTGATATTGCCGTCTTCCATTCTTTCAGTCTGCTTGGTTCCCATTGCTTGCGCCCGCTCCATTAGTTCTCAGACCCGATCACCAGACCCGGAAGGCCCGCTCCTGCATACCGGGCGGAAGACCTGATCTGATCGATCCACAGTGCCGGAGGAGAATAACCTACGACCAGCGCCGCTTGTTCTTTTTGGTGGTGTTCTATTCCAGACCTGACAGGTCCTGCCGAAACCCTGGCCTCTATCTGTTTCGGGTATTCTCCCGGGCCATTTGAAGCGCTTTAAAATCAGTAGCTTCGCCTGCCTTTTTAAGACTGATTATCCATAAAGGAAGGCGGATTTGAGGCGCAAATCTGTTTCGACAGCCGATTTATCGGCAGCGGTTCAGGATGTCATAGGCCAAATTTGGGGTCAAGATTGAAAAGGCTATGAACGAGGGCGGGTATATTCCCGGTGATTTTAAGCAGGTTGCTGCTCAGTCAGGAATTGCCAGAGGTCGGGCATTGCCTGCCTGGGTAACTGGTGGGATTTCGGGCGCCCCCAGTGATTCTGCAGCAGCTTCACATCACTCTTGCGGATCAGTCGTAGCTCGGCATAGCCGATCGAGGAATAGTCGAATTCCTTCCCGGCCAGCGCGGCCAGTGGCATCTGCTTCAATTGGTTGAGGGTGCGATGCTCGGCACCATCAGACTTGTCGTGCAGCAGCTCCGCCACGACTGCACAGCGATAGAGTTCGCCCAGCAGTTTTTCGCTTTCCGGGCGGCTCAAATGCATGGATTTCAGGCGGCTGCGCAGGATGATGCAGGCCTGATTATAGGCGCCCCACAGCGGGTAGTTATCGGCACAGATCTGGTAGGCGAGATCCAGATTGCCGGACTTCTTGGCGGCGTTGACCTGTGCCTGCCAGGTGCTGGCTTTTGCCCCGGAGCCCGGGCTGGCTTGCGCAGCAGCTTCTCTCTCGTTCTGTGCGCTCTTCTGAGTGGGTGCCGAGGTTTCGGGCTGGGACTTGTTGTTTTTGGCGGTGATTCCGGCCTGGAATCCTTCATGCAGCGGCGGAAGCGGCATGGTGCGATCGACAGTGTACTCCACTTCCATGGCCTGGTAGCGGTGCAGGCCGTAAACGGTCACGCCGGTAACCAGTAGTGCGATAACTATCGAAAGAAAAACCAACATCCAGGGCAATCCTGATACTGCCTAAACCAAGTTACGAAAGGAGTGGGGTAGCGTAGCTGACCAGCCCAGTTTAGCAAAGTCGGGGGCGGCTGGTCGATAGTCCTGCCCGGCTCGTGCGTGCCGCGGAGCCTCGCCTAATAGTAGTTCTTGCGCCACTCTTCCTCTTCCTTGTTCAGCGCCTCCCATTCGGCGACAACGCTGGAATTGGGCAGTAGTCCTTCCTCGTTGTTTGCGACGGCTTTCTCGTGTTCAAGCGCCCGGGTCAGGTCGCTGATACGCTGCGCAATTTCTCCGAGCTGGAGTGCTCAATCTGCCCCTTCGCCATCGAATAGTAGTGCAATGCCAGTGACTTGTTGTCTCCACTGTCGGCGCGTTTCGCGGCCTCGCAGTAGAAATCGAGGGTTACACCGATCATCGCATTATTGACAAGCTTGAGGTGAACCTCAGCCTCCTTCTGCGACAGCATACCCTCCTTGTGAAAGTCCAGAATCAGCGCGTGCAGGTCTTTCAACATGTGCTTGTATTCCCGCAGGCTGTGGCTGTCCAATTCCAACGCTACTTTCTCTTGCGGGTCAGTTTGCTGTTGCAGCAGCTGCAACTGCAACTGCAACTGCAACTGCTGTTTGGCACGTTTGACCTGTTCGCCGTGGTTTTTTCACCGGAAAACTGCGCCATATGCTCCAGGCTGTTGACGATACTGGCGTATACCAGGGCTTTGAGTGTCTTGGGAAAGTAGTTGGCCGGTAGCCCGAGGATAATATTGTCCAGTTTGCGCAGGCGGTCGCGATACTTGTTGATATGCCTGCGGCGCAGGGTGGCGTTGTAATCCTTGCGAAATCCCAGGTAGCCGAACGCCCCGGCCAGGATGGTGGCCGCTATAATTCCCGCGAGCAGGGTGGGTGTCATCGTTCGTCCTTGTCGCTCTGTGCGCGTATCGCTGCCGGAAATCATTGCAACCCACCAAAACTCCGGATATTGCTGCAGCGGGTCGGAAAAAATGAGAGTACTTCCTGTAAAGTGTAGTAACTGGCTGGGATTTTTCTTGACTGAATTAGCCAAGCTTCTTAGAATCCCCCGCTTCTCGGGATTACCCCCTGTGGTAATCCACTTGTCCCCTTCGTCTAGAGGCCTAGGACACCGGGTTTTCATCCCGGCAACAGGGGTTCGAAACCCCTAGGGGACGCCATTATTGGCCCATCGTATGGACAGAGGCCTCATGAAAAGCCCGGCACAAGCCGGGCTTTTTTTTGGCAGGGAATCTGTCGTAGATTAGCGCCTGCATTTCTTTATAGAGTTAACAGTTTCATAACGTCGTACTTTGAAGCACAAGCTGTCATGACCGTCGCAATCGCAATCAAGGACCTGAAGAAGACCTATGCCAATGGCTTTGAAGCCCTGAAAGGCATATCCCTGGAAGTGGAGCAGGGAGATTTCTTCGCGCTTCTCGGGCCGAACGGTGCGGGCAAATCTACAACCATCGGTGTGATTTCGACCCTGGTCAATCGTAGCGGCGGGACGGTTGAGGTGTTTGGCAGAAATGTAGACACCCACGTCTATGAAACCAAGCTCGATCTCGGTGTGGTGCCCCAGGAAGTGAACTTCAGCCAGTTTGAGCGGGTGAAGGATATCGTGATGACCCAGGCGGGCTACTATGGCTTGCCCCGTTCCCTTGCCGCTGAGCGCACCGAAAAATACCTGAAGAAACTGGGGCTCTGGGAGAAGCGCATGGACCGTTCCCGCTCCCTGTCTGGTGGTATGAAGCGTCGGCTCATGATTGCTCGGGCCCTCGTGCACGAGCCACGCCTGCTGATTCTGGATGAACCCACAGCGGGAGTGGATATCGAGTTGCGACGCTCGATGTGGGACTTTCTCACCGAGATTAACGATAACGGGACAACTATCATCCTGACTACCCACTACCTCGAAGAAGCGGAGCAACTCTGTCGCAATATCGCCATCATCGACAACGGAGAAATAATCGAAAACACCAGCATGAAGAAACTGCTCTCCGAGCTGGATTCTCAGGTGTTCGTGCTGGATTCCCCCAGCCTGTTGCCGGAGGTGGTTGAACTCAATGTCGACGGCGTTTCCGCGCGACGCGTGGATGAGCATTGCCTGGAGGTGACCGTTGCGGCAGGGGTGAACGTCAATTCCGTGTTTGCCGGGCTCGATTGCAAGGGGGTAGCTATCAGCAGCATGCGTAACAAGACCAACCGCCTAGAACAGCTCTTTATCTCACGCCTGCGTAATCAGAATTAGACCGATGTCACTACTGAATAATCACAAGTTCATTGCATTCGAAACAATTGTAATAAAAGAGGTCAGGCGCTTTTCCAGGATCTGGCTGCAGACTCTGGTGCCGCCGGCGATTACCATCGGTCTCTATTTCGTCATCTTCGGCAACCTGGTGGGGCGGCGTATTGGTGAGATGGGCGGCTTTCAGTACATGGAGTTCATCATCCCCGGCCTGATCATGATGAGCGTGATCCAGAACTCCTATTCCAACGTGGTGTCGAGCTTCTTTAGCCATAAATTTCAGCGCAGCGTTGAGGAATTGCTGGTATCGCCGGTTCCCAATTACGTCATTCTTGCAGGATTCGTAGTAGGTGGCATGGCGCGCGGACTGGCTGTCGGCGCAATCGTAACTTCAATGTCCCTGTTCTTTGCAGACCTGGAGATAGCGCATCCGTTTATTACGGTCGCCGTGATCCTGCTGACCTCGATTGTCTTCGCCATGGCCGGGTTCATCAATGCGGTGTTTGCCAACAGCTTCGATGATATTTCAATTATTCCTACCTTCGTGCTCACGCCGCTGATCTACCTGGGTGGCGTGTTCTACTCGGTGCAGATGCTGCCGGGCTTCTGGCAGACCCTGTCCAGCTTCAATCCTATCTTCTATATGGTGAATACGTTCCGCTATGGGTTTCTCGGTAGCTCCGACGTGGATGTTTACTGGGCTTTCCTGATCCTGGGGATATTTGTCGTTGTCCTGTACTGCAGCTGCCTCTGGCTCCTGCGCCACGGCACCGGGATCAGGCACTGATATGGCTGAAAATACCGCTATCAATCCGCTGGGAGAGAGCATTCCGAGTCCCAGCAAGTATGATCCAGGGGTGCTCTATCCCATTCCCCGCTGGGCAGCGCGCTCGCTTCTGGACATCGACAAGAAGCTCAGCATGCATGGACTGGATCACTGGCATGCCTACGAATTGTCCTGGCTCAACAATAAGGGGAAACCGGTTGTCGCAGTCGCCGATTTCTTCTTCAACGCCGACTCTGAAAATATCGTCGAATCGAAGTCGCTCAAGCTCTATCTGAATTCATTGGCCCAGGAGTCCTTCGCCAGCTCGTCAGAAATCACCGAGGTAATCGTCAATGACCTGTCAGCGGTGAGCAAGTCCCAGGTTACAGTCGCTATCCACGGTGTGGAAAACCCCGGTTTTGGAACCGATGCCCAGCGGCGCGGCAAGTCCATCGACGGCCTGGACATTGAGATCGAGGTCTATGAACCGGATTCCTCTCTGCTGCGCACAGAGGATGAATGGGTCTTCGACGAGGAGCTGCGTTCCGACCTGTTCAAATCCAACTGCCCGGTGACCGGCGCCCCGGATTGGGCCAGTGTCCAGCTCAGCTACACGGGCAATCGCATCGAGGAGGGCAGCCTCCTGCAGTACTTGTGCTCATTCCGGCAGCATCAGGGCTATCATGAGGAGTGCGGGGAACGGATATTCAGGGATATCTCGCTACGTTGCCAGCCCCAGGAGTTGCACCTGTCCATGAACTTCCTGCGCCGGGGAGGGCTGGATATCAACGTTTACAGAAGCTCTGGCCCGGTAGCGCTCGAGCAGATTATCCGGAGATCGATTCGGCAGTAGCTGACTTGTAATGGAAACGGGGCTAGGCTATGGTACGCGCCCTTAAAGAGCACGGTGAGGTGTCCGAGAGGCCGAAGGAGCACGCCTGGAAAGTGTGTACGTCGAAAGGCATCGAGGGTTCGAAAGGCGCGTTAGCGCCGCAGACAGCGCAAAGCGCTGCCCGCAGGGTGAAGAATTTGCGCCCCCGCAAATTCTGAATCCATCCCGACCTCAGGCTCGCGAAGCGGGCCCATAAAACCGGCTCGCAATGTGCCGAAAAGAATTACTGAACACGGTGAGGTGTCCGAGAGGCCGAAGGAGCACGCCTGGAAAGTGTGTATGTCGAAAGGCATCGAGGGTTCGAATCCCTCCCTCACCGCCAATAAATGAAAAAAGGGCCCCATGGGGCCCTTTTTTTCATTTATCCGTGACGGGATCGCGATGAGAACCCTTCGGTTCGAAAGCTGCGAAGCAGCGCAGACAGCCGAAGGCTGCCCCGCAGGGATGAAGAATTTGCGGCCCCGCAAATTCTGAATCAATCCCGACCGCCGTCCCAACACAATCCAGCAACACGTTCACCCCCCAATCCATCCACCGCAGCGCCAAACTAGCTGGTGCCAAGCCCCACAAGTAAATAGTATCCTCCCCAAAAGCTCAAAGAAGCATCCCAGGGGGAACAATGAAAACTACACGCTATCGGGTAATCCTCACCACCATAGCCTGTCTCGCAGCCCCACTGTCCCTGGCGCAGGATTGGCCCAGCTACGGTGGCGACAACGGATCCAGTAAATACTCGCCGCTGGACCAGATCGATGCCAGCAACGTAAGCCGGCTGCAACAGGCCTGGAGTTGGGACAGTGTGGACAACGAAACCGTTGCCGCCAACCTGGCCGCCGGCAACGCCAGAACGGTTCCCGCCGACTACAAGGCCACACCCATCGTCATCGATGGCACCATGTATGTGTCCACGTCTTTCGGTCGCGTTCTTGCACTCAACGCGGCTACCGGTGAGCCATTGTGGCAATTCGATACCCGCGCCTGGGAAATGGAAGGGCGGCCAAACAACCTCGGTTACAACACCCGGGGCGTGGCTTACTGGGAGCGGGGTGGTAAGCAAAGAATCTTCTACGCGACCTATGATTCCTACCTGTGGTCCCTCGATGCGGAAACCGGTGAGCCAGATGCTGCATTCGGCGACGGGGGCAGGATCGACCTAACACTCGGTCTTGGCAGGACATTCGAGAGAGCACTCTACGGTGTGGTCTCCCCGCCGCTGGTAAGCAATGGTGTGGTGGTGGTCAATTCCACGGTGCATGACGCGCCCGGTTCCATCGAAATGCCGCCTGGTCACGTGCGTGCCTTTAATCCCGACAGCGGCGAGATGGAGTGGATTTTCCATACCATTCCCCAGACCGGCGAATTCGGTAACGAGACCTGGGAAAACGGGTCCTGGGAATACACCGGCAACACCAATTCATGGACCATCATGAGCGCGGACGATGAGTTGGGTATTGTCTACATCCCCATCGGAACACCGACCAATGACTGGTATGGGGGTAAGCGCCTCGGCGACAATCTCTTCGCCGAGAGCCTGGTGGCGCTGAGGGCCGACACAGGCGAGCGTGTATGGCACTTCCAGACTATTCACCACGGCTTGTGGGACTACGACCTGCCAGCGGCGCCTACTTTGCTCGACATCACGGTGGATGGACGTCCCATCAAGGCCGTAGCCGCTATCTCCAAGCAGGGGTTCACCTATGTATTCGATCGGATAACGGGTGAACCGGTGTGGCCAATCGAGGAGCGAGCGGTGCCTCCGAGCACTGTACCCGGCGAGATTGCCTCCACCACCCAGCCATTTCCCACCAAACCGGCACCCTTTGAACCCCAAGGCATCACAGACGAAACCCTGATCGATTTCACCCCCGAGTTGCGCCAGGAGGCTCTGCAGATCATCGAGGAGTTTGACTACGGACCCTTGTTCACGCCGCCGTCGCTCAGGGGAACGATCCAGTTCCCGGGCTGGGCCGGGGGCGGGGAGTGGCACGGTGCGGCCTTCGATCCCGAGACGGGCCTGTATTACATTCCTTCGGCCTCCCAACCCATCGTGGTGCAACTGCGGGAAGCGCGCCGCGAACGGGAGGAGATGGGCTATGTTCGCGGTGGCCCCATGAACGTGGGAGGCCCCCAGGGACTGCCCCTGACGAAGCCACCCTATAGCCGCATCACCGCCATAAATCTCAACACCGGTGAGCATGAATGGATGGTACCCCACGGCGAAGGCCCCAGGCAGCAGATCATCGACCTGGGTATCCTGGATCCCGGGCCCGTCGGCAGCACAAGCAGAACCGGTCCGGTTCTCACCCGCACCTTGCTGTTCATGGCGCAGCGGGACGGTGACAGGAACCTGATCCGTGCCTTTAACAAGGCGAACGGCGAGATCATTGCAGAGATTGAACTGCCCCTGCCGCCGGGAGGCACCCCTATGACTTATATGGTGGACGGCAAACAATACATCTGTATCGCCGTGGGTGGAGGGGGTGATTCTCGCCTGGTGGCGCTGGCCTTGCCCTGACACGGCGGGTTTCCACAATCTGAATCCGGTCGGGGCGGATATCCGCCTTGATACGCAGAGACCGTGCCAGAGCAGGCCAGTCTCGTGTTATCATTGACGGCGGTAGCTTTTGTCGGTCCCCGCGCAATGATAGGTTATAAACCCCGCCAGGCCCGGAAGGGAGCAACGGTAGTAGCTGACTCATGTGCCGTGGTGTGGCTGGCAAGGGCTACCACTTACACTGTACGCCAGGGCGCGGCACTGTTTTTAGGGTAGCCCATGGGCGTAGCCAGGCTAACCGACCCTTGCCGTAGACTTCACTATGCAATGTTGACATGAGCTATCAAGTACTCGCCCGCAAGTGGCGACCTTCCAATTTCGCCCAGGTAGCCGGTCAAGCACACGTCCTGAAATCCCTGATCAACGCCCTCGACAACGAGCGGCTGCATCACGCCTACCTGTTCACCGGCACCCGGGGAGTAGGCAAGACAACCCTGGCTCGCATCCTCGCCAAGTGCCTCAATTGTGAAACTGGCATCCGCTCTGTGCCTTGCGAGGAATGCTCGGCCTGCAAGGAGATCAATCAGGGGCGGTTTATCGACCTCATCGAGGTGGATGCCGCGTCACGCACCAAGGTGGAGGATACCCGTGAATTGCTGGACAACGTGCAATACACACCCTCCCGCGGCCGCTTCAAGGTGTACCTCATAGACGAGGTGCACATGCTCTCCAACCACAGCTTCAACGCGCTGTTGAAGACTCTGGAGGAGCCGCCGCCGCATGTGAAATTCCTGCTGGCCACGACCGATCCGCAGAAGCTGCCGATCACTATCCTGTCCAGATGCCTGCAATTCAATTTGAAGAACCTCAGTCCCCAGCTCATCGCCGAGTACCTGCAGCAGGTATTGAAGGCAGAGGGCATCGAGTTCGACGAGGAAAGCCTGTGGCAGATTGCGGGTGCTGCCAGTGGCAGCATGCGTGATGCCCTGACCCTGGTGGATCAGGCAATCTCCTATTGCCAGGGCGAAATCAATCACAAGGGCGTCGTGGAGATGCTCGGGGTACCCGAGCAACGGCAGGTGCACGCCTTGTTGTCTGCCATGGCGGCGGGGCACATCAGGGAAGTGCTGTCGCTGGTGACTGCCATGTCCGAGCATACGCCAGACTATGGTCACACCCTGGATAGTCTGCTCAGCACCCTGCACCGGCTCGCCATCTCCCAGGTAGCACCAAAAAGCATCGATAACAGTTTTGGTGACAAGCAGTTGATCGAAGAGCTGGCCAGTCGTTTCACGGCCGAAGATATCCAGTTGTTCTATCAGCTTGGAAGCCGCGGTCGCACCGAGCTGCGAATGGCATCCGATATGAAGGCTGCCTTCGAAATGCTGCTGATCCGCATGATGTTGTTTTCACCCTCGATCGTGGGTGATGATCTCAGCCCGCTGCCCGAGGAAGGTCAGGAAGCGGATGCTGGTACCGCAGAACAGGTAAAAAAAAAGCCTGAGCTAAGCGCGCCTGCTGTCGACTCGCAACCCATACAGGTTTCCCCGGCCGCGGCCGAGAAGAATGCCCGTAACAGCGTGCAGGAAGAGGCCAGGAGAGATCCAGGGCAAACACAGCCGACGCAAGCCGCAGTAGAAGACAGGACCGTCGAGGTTGCTTGCGAAGATAATACAGCGCCTGAACCCTTACCGGACAGTCCCGATGCTGGCCTGGTCGCGAGCCAGGACAGTAGCGATGATGACGGCAGCGCGATGGCGACTGTTGCCTTGGGAGCGCTGGATCACAGCACTTGGTTGCGGGTGGCGCCAGGTCTCAAACTTTCCGGTATTGCCGCCAATATTATCGCCAACTGCACGGTATCCGGTGTGTCAGGCTCGCGCATCGAATTGACTCTGGATACGGAGCAGAGTGCCGTATTCAGCGAGGAGATAGTCCCCAGGCTGGAGCAGGCCTTGTCGGATTATTTCCAGCAGTCAGTTGCGGTACAGGTGATAATTGACAAGGCCGAATCGGAAACGCCGGCACAGATGGCGCAACGCTTGAAGAAGAAAGAACACGAACAAATGATCGAAGACTTTGAGCAGGATGATAATGTGCGCCAGTTGCTCGACACGTTTTCTGCAACCATCGCAAAGGATAGTATTACCCCGCTTGAGAACTGAGGCATGCAATGACAGATTTAAACGAACTAATGAAACAGGCCCGGCTGATGCAGGAACAGATGCAGAAGGCCCAGAAAGACCTGGCCGAGCAGATCGTAGAGGGCGAGTCCGGCGCCGGACTGGTCAAGATCAGCATGAACGGCAGGCACGATGTAACACGGGTCAATCTGGACCCGGGTTTGTTAGAGGAAGACAAGGAGATAGTAGAGGACCTTATCGCCGCCGCGTTCAACGATGCCGCGCGTAAACTGGAGGACAAGAACAAGGAAACCTTCGGTGCCATGACCGGCGGTTTCAATCTGCCAGAGGGCTTCAAATTTCCATTCTAGTGCGACTTCCGCCTGCAAGAAATTCCCGAGATGAACTCCAGCCCGCTAATCGACCAACTCATAGAAGCCTTTCGCTGTCTTCCCGGCGTGGGTCCGAAGTCTGCGCAACGCATGGCCTTGCACCTGCTCGAGCGCAATCGTACGGGCGGGGGTAAGCTGAGCGAAGCCCTGCAAGCTGCTATTGAGCACGTTGGCAATTGCAAGGACTGTCGCACCTTCACGGAGGAAGAGTTTTGCAGAATCTGCGCCAGCAAATCACGTGATCGCAAGCTCTGTTGCGTCGTGGAATCGCCGGCCGATATCTTCGCCATCGAGCAATCCGGAACATTCCGTGGGGTCTATTTCGTACTCATGGGACACCTGTCTCCCATTGACGGAATTGGTCCGGGACAGTTAGGTATTAATGCCTTGCTGGAGAAGGTGCGGCAACAGGAAATAGAAGAGTTGATCATCGCCTGCAACCCTACCGTGGAAGGGGATGCCACTGCCTACTATATCGCTGAACAATTCAAAGGCTCGCCGGTTGTGGTGTCACGGATAGCGCACGGCGTTCCCGTTGGCGGTGAGCTGGAATTTGTAGACGGCGGTACCCTGAGTCACGCGTTCATGGGGCGCAAGGTCATGGGAAGCAACTGATTCCATGACAGCGCATAACGAGAATTCCTGGATTATGATCGAAAGCCAGCAGGCTTTCGCGTCCATTTGCGAGCGGTGGCAGCAGCTACCGGCCCTGGCAGTGGATACCGAGTTCATGCGAACCAATACGTTCTATCCCCGGCTGGGCTTGTTGCAAGTGGCTGATGGTGAAGCGGTATACCTGGTAGATCCTCTGCGAATTGAAGACTGGACGCCATTCAAGAATCTGCTTGCGGACCCCCAGCGAGCGATTGTTATGCATTCGGCTGGCGAAGACCTCACCGTATTCCAGACCACATTTAATGATTTACCACGAACGTTGTTCGACACACAGATTGCCGCAGCTTACCTCGATAAAGGGTTCAGTCTCAGTTACCAGGCGCTGGTGAAGGAGATCATGGGAGCCGAGATTCCCAAGGATGAAACCCGCTCAGACTGGCTGCAGCGCCCATTGAGCGAGTCGCAGGAACGCTATGCCGCGCTCGATGTGGAATATTTGCTTGAAATCCGGGAGCGACTGACGGAGGCCTTGCAGACTCAGGGCATGTATCAGTGGTTCGAAGAAGACAGCCAACAGCTTCTCGCTACGGCAGTAGCCCAGGAAGACAAGTCGAACTGGGAACACTATTACGAGAAGATCAGCAACGCCTGGCGTCTCAATCAGCGAGAGCTGGAATTACTGCAGCAGCTCTGCTACTGGCGCGAGCTACAGGCGCGGCGGCGGAATAAACCGCGCAACTGGATTGCGAAGGACGCCGATTTATTTGAGATCGCCCAGGTATTCGCCGCCGACCCGGACCTTGCCTTCGAAAACTGGCGACGGGTAAAGTCGGTCAACCAGGGATTCATTCGGCACAACGGCGACCGGATCATCGAACTGTTTCGACAGCCAGTCACGGCCAGTTCGGCCAGTACTGCAAAGTTGTCGCCACCCTTGCCGCCCAGTCAGCGCAATCTGCTGAATAAATTACGCCAGCTTGTTGTGGCTAAAGCGGAAGAGTTGGGTATCGCACCCGAGTTGCTGGCGCGAAAGCGCTGGATCAACGACTTGCTGCAAGACACCCTCGCTGGTGCTGAAAATGCCTGGCCCGAATCCCTGCGTGGCTGGCGACAGGACATGCTGGAACCGGGTTTCAGCGCTGTGCTGAATGAATTGGCGAGCGATGGCTGAGTCGACAGACAAAGGCCTGCGCAGCAGGTTCTGGGAGTTGCCCCTGGCAGAACTGAACCCCCTCGAATGGGAGCGCCTGTGCGATCACTGTGGGCGCTGTTGCCTCAAGAAGCTGGAAGATGAGGACGACGGGGAGCTCTACTGGACCCGCATTGTCTGCAGGTATCACGACAGCGAAAAGGGTGCCTGCGGTTGCTATGCCGAGCGCAGTCAGAGAGTGCCGGAATGCATGAATGTCGCGGATATGGGTATGGAGACTCTGCACTGGATGCCGGATACCTGCGCCTACAGGCTACGCATGGAAGACAGGCCGCTCTCCGACTGGCATCCACTGTTGAGTGGCTCCCGGCAGGCCATGGAGGAGGCAGGTATAACTATTAAAGACAAGGTGATAGCAGAGGATCATGTGCATCCGCTGGGTTATGATGAGCACATCATTCGATGGGTGAAATCATGACGGCGCGGCCGCCCAAAACCCGGGCCAAACCTGTGGTGTGTCTGGACAGACCGACCCCGGCTGGATAAACGAGGATGGATGCGGAAACCAATTACTGGCTCATTTGGCTGATCTATTGCCTGGCCTGCGGGGCGTTCTACTGGGTCTACTGGAAAATGACCCGCATACCCCGGTCGCCCTGGCTGAGTTACAGTCTGCGGGCACTGATGCTGTCCCTGATGTTGACTCCCTGGTACGCGAATATCGAGGGCAACACTCTGGCGCCTGCCCTGATGGTCCTCGCCCTCGATATCATCACCATCGGTGGCGAAGCAGCGGGCAGGGCGCTGATGCCCCTGCTGACTTCACTCATGCTGGCCGAGGCCGTGGCCACCGGCTACTACTTTCTGCAAAGAAAAAGTAAAAAGACTGTAAAAACAGAAAGTTAATTTAGTAATTTAAAGTCCCCCACCAATAAAGTAGACTTTCTTTCCCTTGGAAAACTCCGGGTAGCCGCTGGCCTCAGGGGCCGCGCCGCACCGGAAGTATCTTTTTAATTTGTTATAAAACAATAGCTTAGATAGTAGAGGTTTGTCATGGGCCATTTTAGTCTGCTAGTTTTTATCATGATACTGGTCGGAGCCGCCGGCGGCGTTATTAACTACTACACCCTGTCTACCAAGCGCGTTTCCGATTTCAACCTGCTGATTCGCTTCGTGATGCTGGGGATTTTTGTGACCTTCCTGGTGCCCTTCGTGTTAAGCGTGTTCGGCAGCAACCTGATCGTGGACTCGGAAGGTGATCCGGCAAATCTGCTGAACTATGTCGCTATCTGCCTCGCTGTCGCCATCTCCCCGCGCTTCTTCATGAGCAATGTGTCCGATGACGTGATGGCTGAAGCTCGCCTGACCAGTGACAAGGTGGACCTGTTGCAATACCAGCTGCGCCAGTTGCAGGAAGAAATGCTGCCCCTTATCGACACGGAAACGGAAGACGACGCCCTGGCCCTGGCCGAGGCCGTCCCGGCGGCGGAAACGGCGCCGGAGGAACTGGATAACACCTCGTCGAAGGTACTCAAGACCCTGGGCTGCGGCCGGTTCATCTACCGTTCCCTGTCCGGCCTGTGCCGGGAAGCCGATACGGATGAGTCCACCATGGTGAAGACCCTGGGTTTCCTCACCCTCAAATCCCTGGCTGGCAAGGTGGGTGGGCGCAAGGGGGTTCGCTGGTACATCACCGAGCGCGGTCGCCGGTTGATCGAAATCGGGGCCTGATTTCACCCCTGCTCGTTATCCGGGCAGTCACCCGCCTGGTTTTTTGAATCAGAACCAGAGTCCTTTCAACCTGCGCGGGCAGCAATTGGCTGCCCGTTTCTTTCCTGCGGTGGGTAATGTGGCTGTATTAATGGCGGCCTGCCGATTAAAATTAACGCTGTTTATTAAACCGGAATTAGCTGATTGGGCACCCGATGAATTTTACTGGTACCGAAGAATACGTAGTCACCCCTCAATTGCAGCTCGCGGTCAACGCCGCCATCAAGTTGCAGAAACCCCTCCTTATCAAGGGCGAGCCCGGCACGGGCAAGACCATGCTGGCGGAACAGATAGCCAGCGCCCTGGACATGCCCCTAATTCAGTGGCACATCAAGTCAACCACCAAGGCCCAGCAGGGCTTGTATGAGTATGACGCCGTATCGCGACTGCGAGACTCCCAGCTGGGTGACGATAAGGTGCACGATATTTCCAACTACATTCTGAAGGGCAAGATTTGGCAAGCCTTCGAGTCGGATACCCAGAGCGTGTTGCTGATCGATGAGATCGACAAGGCCGATATTGAATTTCCCAACGACTTGCTACTGGAACTGGACAAGATGGAATTCTATGTCTACGAGACCAAGCAACAGATCAAGGCCAGTACTCGTCCTATCGTTGTTATCACCAGTAACAATGAAAAGGAGCTCCCTGACGCGTTCCTGAGGCGCTGCTTCTTCCATTACATCGACTTCCCCGATGCCCAAACCATGGAAAAGATCGTGCAGGTGCATTACCCGGACATCAAGAAGCAACTGGTAAGCCAGGCCATGGATGTGTTCTTCGATGTGCGCAAGATTCCTGGCCTGAAGAAGAAACCCTCGACCTCTGAACTCATCGATTGGCTCAAGTTATTGATGGCTGACGATATACCGGCTGACATCCTGAAGGACCACGACAACAAGAATGCTATTCCGCCACTCTACGGAGCTCTCCTGAAAAATGAGCAGGATGTTCAGCTGCTGGAGAAACTGGCATTCATGCATAGAGCCAAGCGTTAATGCTCATCAATTTCTTCATGACATTGCGGCAGGAACGACTGCCGGTTTCGTTCACTGAGCTGTTCACCTTGCTCGAGTGTCTGAAGCAGAATGTCATCTTCGGCAATGTCGACGATTTTTATTATCTGTCGCGTGCCTGCCTCGTGAAGGACGAGAAAAATTTCGACAAGTTTGACCTGGCCTTCGCGCGCTACTTCGAGAATATCGACCTCATCGATGACCTGTCTCTCTACGAGATCCCGGAGGAATGGTTGCGCAAACAGTTCGAATCCATGTTGAGCGACGAGGAGAAGGCCAGGATCGAGGCGCTCGGTGGCCTCGAAAAACTGATGGAAGAATTTCGCAAGCGGCTGGACGAACAGGAAAAACGGCATCAGGGTGGCAACAAGTGGATCGGCACCGGTGGCACGTCGCCCTTTGGTGCCTATGGTTATAATCCCGAAGGCATACGCATAGGCCAGGACGAGGGCCGCAACCAGCGTGCCGCCAAGGTGTGGGACAAGCGCAATTACCGCGATCTGGATGATTCGGTGGAAATTGGTACCCGCAACATCAAGATGGCACTGCGCCGACTCAGGAAGTTTGCCAGGACTGGCGCAGAGGAAGAGCTGGATATGGATGACACCATTTCATCCACAGCGCGCAATGCTGGTCTGCTGGACATCAAGATGGTGCCCGAGCGTCATAACGCGGTGAAGGTCTTGCTGTTTTTCGATGTCGGGGGCTCCATGGATCCCCACGTAAAATTATGTGAAGAGCTTTTCTCTGCAGCTCGGACGGAGTTCAAGCATCTTAAGTATTACTATTTCCATAATTTTCTCTACGAGTCGGTGTGGACCAAGAGCAGGCGCCGTCACGCCGAAACTACTTCCACCTATGACATCCTGCATAAGTACAGCAAGGACTACAAAATTATCTTCGTGGGAGATGCCACCATGGCTCCCTATGAGATTACTCACGTCGGTGGAAGCATCGAGCACTATAATGAAGAGGCGGGAGCAGTGTGGATAAAGCGCCTGACAGACGTCTTCGAAAATTTTGTCTGGATCAATCCCACTCCCAAGGACTACTGGGAACACGGCTATTCCATAGAGATCGTCAGGGAACTGGTCGAGGATCGTATGTTTCCTTTGACCGTCAAGGGTCTGGAAGATGCCATGGGTCTGTTAAGCAAATGAAGAATCTTGCATGATAGAACGATTACCCGAAGAACTCCGGCCCGAGAAGTACCATTCACTCACGGATGTCTATGATTACATTGCCCGAGAGCATGGCGAGCGTGATGCCTATTACTGCCTCGGTAAAACCCTCAAGTACGCCGAAGTAGATCGCCTGTCTACAAGGTTCGCAGCTTACCTGCAGCATGAAACGAATCTGCAACCCGGTGACCGCATCGCCATACAGCTACCCAATCTGCTTCAGTTTCCGGTGGTGTTGATGGGGGCGGTCAAGGCTGGACTGATCGTCGTTAACACCAATCCTCTCTACACGGCCCATGAAATGGTTCACCAGTTTACCGATTCGGGTGCCAAGGCCATCGTCATACTGTCCGCCTTCTGCGACAAGCTGCAAGAGATACTGCCGCAGACAGGCATTGAGACGGTAATCATCACCGAGTTGGGTGACTTGCAGTCACCGCTTAAACGTGGGCTATTGAATTTTGCCGCACGCTACATCAAGAGGGCGGTGCCGGGATATCAGCTGCCTGGCAGCAAGAAGTTGCTGCACTGCCTGGATAATCAGTTCGAATTGGACGAGACGGTTGGCAGGACGCGGGGCGGACATGATGTGGTAGTCATTCTCTACACCGGTGGCACCACCGGTGTGTCGAAGGGGGCCATGCTCAGCCACAGTAACCTGATAGCCAATATGATGCAGCTGCGCTCGCGCTGTCTGTTGATAATCGATGACAAGACCGAGGTGATAGGCGCACCCTTACCCCTTTACCACAGCTATGCATTCCTGTTGCACTGCCTGGCAATGCCCTATGCCGGCAATCTGAATTTGCTGATGCCAAACCCCAGGGATCTGGACAGTGTTATCGCCCTGTTCAGGAAGTTTCCGGTGAGCGGTTTTGTCGGAATCAACACCCTGTTCCTGGCGCTGCTGCGTAACAGAAAGTTTGCTGGTGTGGATTTTTCCCCATTGAAGTTCTGCGGGGCAGGCGGTATGGCACTGTCCACTTCGGTAGCCAAAGAGTGGCGGGAATTCACCGGTTGTGAGATATACGAGGGTTATGGTCTGACCGAGTGTTCGCCCGTCGTATCGGTAAACATACCGGGTGACGTGCGTTATGGCACCGTCGGCCGCCTGGTTCCGGAGACCGAAATCAAGGTGGTGAGCGAGGAGGGTGAGGAAGTTCCCATCGGTGAGCAGGGAGAAGCCTGGATTCGGGGCCCTCAGGTAATGCTTGGTTACTGGGGATTCGACGATGCCCAGAGCCGGGGTATCACCGAAGACGGGTGGTTCAAGACGGGGGACTATGTCGAGCTCAGCGATGACGGCTTTATCTCTATAGTCGACCGCAAGAAGGACATGATCCTGGTGTCCGGTTTTAATGTGTTTCCCAACGAGATCGAAGACTGGGTTAACCAGATGCCCGGCGTCGATGAATCGGCAGCCATCGGTGTGCCAGACGAGCGCACTGGCGAAGCGATTAAACTGTTTGTGGTCTGCTCCGAGCCCGCGCCAGATCAGGATGCTATCATTGCCCATTGCCGGGAGGGACTAACGCCTTACAAGGTACCTCGCAGTATTGTCTACGTTGATGACTTGCCTAAATCAATTATTGGCAAGGTTATCCGCAGGAAACTGCGGGACTAAGTCTTCTCGCTGACATTTTCTACTCCTTCGGAATACCAGACGACCGTGTTGGATCAATTGGAGTCTGCATTGGCCGAGTGCCAGGTCGCCGACCTGCACCGATTCAGGCGACGCCTGGATCAGGCACGCAGCACCCGCAATAGTCAGAGCCAGCAATCCAGGCTCCTTGCACTGGAAAAAGACATCGCCCTTTCCAGGCAGGCCTGTGCTGCGCGAGCGGAGGCGATACCGCAGCGCATTCATTACCCTGAAAACCTGCCGTTCTCTGCCAAGGCAGAGGCGATCGTTGCCCTGTTACAGCAGCACCAGGTGCTGGTTGTCGCGGGCGATACGGGTTCCGGAAAAACAACCCAGTTGCCCAAGATCTGCCTGCAGGCCGGCCTCGGTCGCCGTGGACTGATCGGGCACACACAGCCACGGCGACTCGCGGCCAGTTCCGTGGCCAACCGGGTGGCAGAAGAGTTGGGTGTGAATCTCGGTGAAGGCGTGGGCTACCAGGTTCGATTCACGGAAAAGCTGTCCCCGGCCACATTCCTCAAGGTGATGACCGACGGCATCCTGCTGGCAGAGATTCAGCAGGATCGTTTTCTCAACAAGTATGAAGTGCTCATCATCGATGAGGCTCACGAGCGCTCGCTGAATATCGATTTCCTGCTGGGTTACCTCAAACACCTGCTGGTTCGCCGCAAAGAATTGAAGCTGCTCATTACCTCGGCCACGATCGATGTGGAGAAATTCGCGGCGCACTTTGACAATGCGCCAATCGTCACGGTGTCCGGCCGTACCTATCCGGTCGAGGTGCGTTACCAGCCAATGGATGCCCAGCTGGAGAGCAGGGACAGTGGCGATCCTGTCGCCGATGCCATCGTTGAGGCTGTCAAGACAATCCAGGCTGAAGACAGGCAACGGGGTAAATTGTCGGGCGATATCCTGGTTTTCCTGCCGACCGAACGGGATATCAGGGATACGGCACAGGTGCTGCGCAAACAACGCATCCGGGACACAGAAATCCTCCCGCTGTATGCCCGCTTACGGCACTCCGAGCAGGTGAAGATATTCCAGTCCCACAGTGGGCGACGCATCGTGTTGGCGACTAATGTGGCAGAGACTTCCATCACCGTGCCCGGCATCAATTATGTGATCGATACGGGCCTCGCGCGCATCAGTCGCTACAGCCTGCAGAACAAGGTGCAGCGCCTCCCGATCGAGGCCATATCCCAGGCCTCGGCCAACCAGCGTAAGGGGCGTTGTGGGCGTCTCGCCGACGGTATCTGTATTCGGCTCTATACAGAACAGGATTTCGAGAGCAGGCCACTCTATACCGATCCGGAGATCCTGCGCACAAACCTGGCATCAGTCATCCTCCGTATGCAGCACTTGAAGCTGGGCGACGTTGCGGCGTTTCCATTCCTTGAGGCACCGGAAAATCGGGCCATCAACGAAGGCTTCAACCTGCTAATCGAACTCAATGCCCTGAGTAACAAGCGAGAGCTGACCCGGGCCGGTCGGCAGATGGCGGTACTGCCAGTCGACCCCCGTTATGGCCGTATGCTGGTGACAGCCGATGCCGAACGCTGCCTGACTGAAATCCTTATCATCGTCAGTGCGCTCAGTATCCAGGATCCCCGGGAGTCGGGTGCCGACAACCGGCAGCAGGCGCAGGAGCGGCAGGAAGAGTTTCAGCACCCGGACTCTGACTTCCTGACTCTGGTTCAGCTCTGGCATGCGTATGAATCCCAGCGGCAGAACCTGACCCAGGGTCAGTTGCGCAAATACTGCAAGCGCTACCACCTCTCTTTCATAAGAATGCGCGAATGGCGTGAAGTCCATCGTCAGCTCCTGCTCAGTTGCCAGCAACTGGGTCTGCGCCTGAACAGGGAAAAGGCCGAGTACGCGGCGGTTCACAAGGCAATCATCAGCGGTTCATTGAACCAGGTCGCCATGCGCTATGAGGGTAAGTTGTTCCAGGGCAATCGCAACAAGAAGTTTACCCTGTTCCCCGGTTCGACTCTGGCTGGCAAGGCAGTCAAATGGATTGTTACCGGCGATCTCATTGAGACTTCACAAACCTTTGCCACAATGGCCGCGAAGATTCAGCCAGAGTGGATCGAGGAAAAGGCGCTACACCTGGTCAAGCGAGAGCACTTCAATCCCCACTGGAGCAAGAAACGCCAGCAGGCCATGGTGAATGAGAAGGTAAGTCTCTACGGCCTGGTGATTATCGAGAGTCGGGCGGTGGGACTGAACAACATCGACGGCAAGACGGCGCGAGAGCTGTTCATCCGCGAGGCCCTCATCCCGGAAGAGCTGTCCTACGATCCGCCGTTCCTCGTTCATAACAGGACCTTGTTGGCGGAGTTGGAAAAGCAGGAAGAAAAGATTCGCCGGCCGGAATATTTTGTCAGCGAACGCGACCTCGTGCGTTTCTACGAGGAACGAATCCCTGAGCGCGTTAATTCCACCAACTCCCTGAAGAAGTGGCTGCAGAAATCCGGTGAGCAGGCACAGCAGTCGCTACAGATGTCGGTGGAGAATCTGCTGGACGCGGAGCGAGCCATGGATCACAGCCAGGCATTTCCTGACCATGCGCCGCTGAGACAAAACAAGCTCTCGATCGACTATAAGTTTGAACCCGGGCATCAGCGTGATGGTGCGACGGTGCAGATACCGCTGGCAATATTGCCGCAGATGACCCAGGCCGATGTGGACTGGGCGGTACCTGGCATCGTCAGGGAGAAATGTATTGCCTTGCTCAAGGGCTTGCCGAAGTCCCTGCGCAAGAACTTTATACCGGTGAGCGGCTTCGTGGACCAGATCATGCCGCAGATGATCCCCGGAGAGGGTGATCTCGTTTCCACCTTGCTGGCGCAGATCAGGCTCAATAAACGTTTACAGATCGAAAAACAGATGCTCACTAACGTGGAGCTTCCACAACACTTGCGCATCAAGCTCTCCGTGGTAGATGAGCATGGCAAGGAATTCACGCTGGGAGATGATATAGATACTCTCAAGAACGAGTTGGCGAGAGCGCTTGACGGGGCAGCCAGCGAGGAAGTGGCGCGCACGGCTGGTTTGCATGAAATCGAGGAGGCCGGACTCAGCGATTGGAGTATTGGTGATTTACCGCCGCAACTGGAAATCGGTGATGAATTAATCCTGATACGCTACCCGGCGCTGGTGGACTGCGAGGATTCGGTGAGTGTTAGCCTGTTTGCCGATCCCGACGAAGCCAGGGACTCCCACGCGGCGGGGCTCATACGTCTGTATATGCTAAGAACCGCACAGCAGAGACGCATGCTGCAAAAACAGTTGGCAGCGTTTGAGAAGCGCAATGTGCTGATATTGCCGCCTTCTTTGACACGGTTGGCCGATGAAGCGGTGGTGAGTTGTTACCGGGGAGCCTTCAACGTCGATGAGGAGCAGCCGAGGAATCGGGCACAGTTCGAGCAATGTCTGAACAAGGGCAGACAAGTGCTATTTGAGGAGGCATCCCGGCTGGAGTCGTTGTTGAGCCAGGGATTGCAGAACCGGTACGAAGTTATCAAGACCCTGTCCGACTTGAGAAGGGCTGGCTTGGACTACGCCTGCGATGATATAGAGGCGCAATTACAGATGCTGTTCAAGGAAGGCTTTTTGCTCTGTACCCCCCGTATGTGGCTACAACAATACCCTCGTTACCTGCAAGCTATCCGCAAGCGTCTGGAACTGGCGCCGCATCTCGGGCCGCGGGATCAGGCGCAGTCGGAGGAATTACAGGGATTCTGGCAACGCTATCTCGATCTGTGTGATCAAGGGCACATAAGTTCCAGAGAGGAAATTGACTTGTTCCGGTGGATGATTGAAGAATACCGTGTATCGTTGTTTGCACAGTCTCTCGGCACACACATTCCAGTCTCTGCCAAACGCCTCAATAAACATTGGGAGCAGTTACGAAGCCAGTGAACCCCGGATTAACCGGCCATTCGATTTTTCCTCCTGTAACAAAGCTTGTGATTTGGGGTCTAAACCAGGACGAAGCGCATTATCAGTGTTATGAAACACAACTGTCATAGAAGGTCTGGCTATTTCCTCCGCAGCGCGATGCGTGTTGGCTGCATGCTGCTGCTGATTTTGCCGCTTGCGAGCCACGCCCAGACGGCGGATCCCTGGATGCGGGGAAACAAGCGCGTGTTTGCCTTCAATGATTTCTTCGACCGCATACTGGTCCGTCCCATCGCAACCACCTACACCACCTTCGTGCCGCGTTTTGCCCGGCAAGGGATCGGTAATTTCTTCAGCAACATAAACGACATCAATGTGTTCGTGAATGACCTGCTGCAGCTTAAGTTCGATGACGCGGTAACCGATTCCGGACGCTTCCTGATCAACAGCAGCATCGGCATCGGCGGGTTTCTCGATATCGCCAGTGACCTTGGGCTGAACAAGAATGAAGAAGACTTCGGTCAGACGCTTGGTTTCTGGGGAGTGGGGACGGGCCCCTATGTGATGCTGCCGGTATTCGGTGCCAGCAACGTCAGGGATGCCTTTGGTCTCACCCTGGACACACTGTTCAACCCTATCCAGTATCACGACGAGACGTCGGTCCGTCTGCCCTTGATCCTGTTGCAGGAGATCGATACCAGGGCATCCTTGCTGGCACTGGATGAACTGGTGACCGGGGATCGTTACCTGTTCGTCCGTGAGGCCTACATCCAGCGTCGCGAATACCTCGTGAATGACGGGGAAGTCGAAGACGAATTTGGGGCATTTTAGCGTCTTTCGAGAAGTCAAGCGGCGAAAATTACACTACACTAATGGGTTGCAATAACCCTGACAGGGGTTTGGTGAGTACCCAACAGGGACGCCTGGCCTGGGTGCTTTAAAACTGGTGTAGACAAGACGGCTCATTATTTGAGCGGCGCCACCGCAATGATTTCCTCCGACCTGGCTGATTCGGCCTCTGTTCACCCTGCGCGCCTACTCGTCATCGATGACGACGCGTCCGTGCGCACGAGTATCCGAGGCTTCCTCGAAGACAGTGGTTTTACCGTGCTGGAAGCGGACAGTGGCAAGCGGGGGGCTCGATCTGCGTCGAACAGCAACCGGACCTGGTGCTCTGCGATTTACGCCTCCCGGATCTGGATGGTCTCGAGGTCATACGAAGCGTTGCCTCTACCGGCATCAATATCCCGGTCATTGTCATATCTGGCCTGGGTGAGGTGCACGACGTCGTACAGGCGTTGCGGCTCGGGGCAGCGGATTACCTGACCAAACCCATCAAGGACCTGGAAGTACTGGAACACTCGATTCGCCGCAGTCTGAATCAGGCTGAGTTGGTCGCCCAGAACAAGTCTTATGCAGAACAACTGGAGAATACTAATTTTCAATTGCGCCACTCCCTGGATCTGCTGCGTCTCGATCAGCAGGCGGGGCGCTCGGTACAAACCCAGCTACTTCCTGAAACACCGTTTCACACAGAACACTTCTGCTGCCAGCATCGCATAGTTCCGTCTCTCTATCTCAGCGGTGATTCCACAGATTACTGGGAGGCGGAGGATGGCAGTCTGGTGTTCTACGTGGCGGATGTCTCCGGGCACGGTGCGTCTTCGGCTTTCGTGACGGTTTTGCTCAAATACGTGGGCAGGAACACCGCCAGGCAGCAGAGCCAGCAATACAGTAAACTTTCAGCTAAATGGTTGCTCAATGCCATGAACAGGGAGCTGTACCAGGCAAATCTGCAGAAGCATGCAACTGCATTCCTGGGTATTCTCGATCCCGAAGGCAGAGAGCTTGAGTATGCAGCCGCAGGACACTACCCGATGCCGATTCTGAGCTTGGGTGGTGAGCACAGCTTTTTGCAGGGGAGCAGTCTGCCCCTGGGGGTGAGGGCGGAAACCGATTATGAATGTAATCGGATTCAGATAAGCGATGACTTCAAGATGATCCTGTTCTCCGATGGCGTGCTGGAGCTCATGGACCATGACTCCCTGGAGGAGAAGGAAGTTGCCCTGCTGGAGTTGATCGCCGGCTCCGATGGGGATTTTGAATCGCTCAAGGCGCGACTCAATCTGGAAAATATATCCGATGCACCGGACGACATCGCATTGCTAACAGTGCATCGTCGCGCACCCTGACCGGACGCTAGCCCCGCACCTTGAGCTTCATGCGAATGAAGTCGCTGTGTGAGACATAGATCAGCTCGGACACCTTGCGGATCAAATGCTCTTCGTATTTGTCCAACTCACCGTCGGAAAACGCCATTCGCCACATGTTTTCTATCAGGCGCAGTTTTTCATCGTAGTCATATTCGTCGTTGATCAATCGGGTGAACTCAAACAGCGAGGTCGCCTTGCTGGCCTGTTCTTCTGCCAGTTGATGCATTGCATCGAGTTCTTCCTCGGGGATATTGAGACTCGACTGAAGCAGGTCCAGGAATTCATCGGTTTCCCGCTGATCCAGTTCGTGATCAGACTTCATGACCTCGATCAGCAGGGCCGCGCTGGCCAGATTGGAGCTGGAGGCGCTGATTTCCCCTTCAGTACCTTCGTTCGATTTCAATTTCGCTTCGAAATAGGACTTTATGGAATTCAACATAGGCTTATCCGATTAATCATTCTTGAGTGACAAAACTTATAGCATCGCTGAGGACATTGATACCAGCATCTTTGCGGCGCGCATGCATGCTCAGGTGGCGACGAAACTGCTTCCCGCCTTTCTGCCCCTTGAACAGACCCAGCACGTGCCGGGTCATATGGTGCAGGGGAGTGCCTGCTGCCAATTCCTTTTCCATGTAGGGTATATAGTCGAGCAGGTATTGGACCCTGGGCTTGTTGCTGGCCTGCTCGTCGAAGAGCTCACTGTCTATATGGTGCAGGATGTAAGGATTTTGATAGGCTTCCCGACCCATCATGACACCATCGACGTGTTGCAGCATTTCCCTGGTTTGTTGCAGGCTGGCGATGCCGCCGTTAATCACGATCTCCAGTTCGGGGAAGCGTTCTTTCACCCTGAACACCCGTTCGTAGTTGAGGGGAGGGATCTCCCGATTCTCCTTGGGGCTGAGGCCTTCGAGGATTGCAATCCGGGCATGGATAACAAACAGCGCGCAGCCGGCATTGGCCACCGACTCCACGAAATTCATCAGCTGCAGATCTGAGTCCATGTCATCGACGCCGATTCGGCATTTGACGGTGACGGCTACGTCAGACTCCCTGTCCATGGCGGCGATACAGCGGGCCACCAGCGCCGGGTCGGCCATCAGGCAGGCTCCAAAGGCACCCGATTGCACGCGTGGGCTGGGGCAACCGACGTTGAGATTGACCTCGGCATATCCAGCCTTGTTGCCCAGTTTCGTGGCCTCGGCCAATTCAGCGGGATTGCTACCCCCAAGCTGCAGCGCCACCGGGTGCTCGGCGCTGTCGTAGTGCAGTAGGTAGTCAGCGTCACCATGCTTCAGCGCGGAACTGGTGACCATTTCTGTATAGAGCAGGGTGTGGCGGGAAAACAGCCGCAGGAACATCCGATCGTGGCGATCGGTCCAGTCCATCATGGGTGCCACGCAGAAGCGATGCTGCGGAGCGGTGGTGGGGCCTAACTGGCTTTGTAGCGGGGTCTGTGGCATGGGTGCAGGGCTGTCATTCAGCTTTGTCGCTGGCAAAAGGGGAGTGTTTGTAGCGGAAGCCAACAGGCCTGTCAAATTGCTGGCTCAGGCGGCCATGCTGGAGCCCGAATGAGCGCTTGGGGCCTCCGCCGTCCCATGGGAATTAACCGGCATTCGCGTATAATCGGCGCCTTCAATCGCCCGTGTCTGGTACATCGAAAAGCATGACTGAAGTTAGAACCCGAATCGCCCCGTCACCGACGGGAGACCCCCATGTGGGAACCGCCTATATAGCCCTGTTTAATCGTTGCTTTGCCCATAGCCAGGGCGGCAAATTCATTCTCAGGATCGAGGACACTGACCAGCAGCGCAGTACAGACAGGTCGGAGCAGGACATCCTGGATTCACTGCGCTGGCTGGGACTGGATTGGGATGAGGGGCCGGGCCTGGAGGGGGACTGTGGTCCCTACAGGCAAAGCGATCGCAGCGAGATCTACCGGCAGCACATCGCGACCCTGCTCGAGACTGGCCATGCCTTCCATTGTTTCTGCACACCCGCGCGCCTGGATGAGTTGCGCAAGCAACAGATGGCCGATAAGCAGCAGCTGGGCTATGACGGTCACTGCCTTGTTCTGTCCCAGGAGGAGGTTAGCGAGAAACTGGCGTCAGGTATCCCACATGTAATTCGCATGAAGATTCCTGAAGAGGGCGAGTGTGAATTCGAGGACCTGTTGCGTGGTACCGTCAGCATCGCCTGGTCACAGGTCGATATGCAGGTGCTGATCAAGTCCGATGGGCTGCCAACCTATCATTTTGCCAATGTCGTAGACGATCACCTGATGGGTATCAGTCACGTCATACGCGGTGAGGAATGGATCAATTCCGTGCCGAAGCATGTCCAGCTCTACCGCTCTTTCGGCTGGCAGGAACCCGTGTTCTGTCACATGCCCCTGCTGAGGAACCCGGACAAGAGCAAGCTGAGCAAACGCAAGAACCCGACCAGCATCAACTACTATCGGGACATGGGTTATCTGCCGGAAGCCGTGGTCAACTACCTGGGTATGATGGGTTGGTCGATGCCCTCCGGGGAGGAAAAGTTTTCGCTGCAGGAGATGGAAGACAGTTTCGATATCAACCGCGTCTCCCTGGGGGGACCAATCTTCGATGTGGAGAAGCTGAGTTGGCTCAATGGTCGCTACCTCAGGGAAAACCTCAGCGATGAGGAATTTGCAGCGCGATTCGTGCAATGGGCCACAGCGGGTGGGCGACTGGAGCGGGTAGTGCCGCTGCTCAAGGAACGGGTGGAGAGATTCACCGACGTGGTAGGCCTCGGCAGCCTGTTCATCGACGGTGTAATTCAGCTGCAAGCCGAGCATTTCAAGCACAAGCAGCTGGACAATGAGACCATGGTGAAGATCCTGCAGTACAGCCTGTGGCGCCTGGAGGCTCTGCCGGGCTGGGACAGGGATAGCATTGAGTCCTGCTTCCAGGAACTGGCTAGCCAACTGCAGCTGAAAATCCGGGATTTCCTGTTTCCGCTGTTCATCGTCATCAGCGGCAAGGCAGTGTCAACCTCGGTGATCGAGTCTGTGGCCATTCTCGGTCTGGACCTCTCCCGTGCCCGGATCCGCCACGGCATCGACGTATTGGGCGGCGTTTCCAAGAAGGCCGCAAAGCGTCTGGAGAGCGAATTCCAGAATCTGTAATTAGCGGGTTTTGAAATTGACAGTACGGAGGAGTGTGCTTAGAATGCGCAGTCCTTCGCTCAGCGCATGTGGGGCCTTAGCTCAGCTGGGAGAGCGCAACACTGGCAGTGTTGAGGTCACCGGTTCGATCCCGGTAGGCTCCACCATCTTAATGCGCTTACGCGCATTAAGAATGTTCGTTAATCGACTCCCCCGTAAAAGAAAAACTCTAGCTCAGTCAAATAGATCCTCTGGTTTCCAGATGCCCTGCTAACGCTAGCCTGAAGGACAGCGCGATTCTGCAGGCTCATAGCGCGCGTTCCATTCGTCGGGCAGTGAATTCATCGAAGGAAACTCCCGTTACTTACGCGCATTAGTCTCCTTGCAGCCCAGGCGCATAAATCGAATAAGTATCTGTTGCTGAGTCGAACGGAGCGCTTCCAGGAAGCAATTGCTAGCCGACTCCCTCAGCTAACACGCACTAGACAAGGGTGCTAGCCACACTCAGGAGTCAAAAAGAATCTGTTGCCATGTCAGGGCGAAGGACACGCCCGGAAGGGAGAGACTACCCTGGGTAGGTTCTCTTGGTGTGACCTTTGTACAACTGTCGGGGTCTACCAATCTTATAGGGCTCACTCAACATTTCATGCCGACTCCCGCAGCTAACTAGCACCGAGCATGCGTGCTAGTCAGACTCAGAAGCTCAAGAGAATCTGTTGCCATGTCAGGGCGAAGGACACGCCCGGAAGGGAGAGACTACCCTGGGTAGTCTCTCTTGGTATGCCCCTTGTACAACTGTCGGGGTCTACCAATCTTATAGGGCTCACTCAACATTTCATGCCAGTGAGCAATCCACCCAGGCGTACGCCCAGTTGCAAAGATCACGGTAAACATCTCGGTAGGAATGCCAATGGCTTTCAGGATAATGCCCGAATAGAAATCCACATTCGGGAACAGCTTGCGCTCGATGAAGTAATCATCTTCCAGCGCAATCTTCTCGAGTTTCTTCGCCATGCGCAGCAGCGGATCGTTTTCAGCGCCCAACTCATCAAGCACTTCATCGCAGATACCGCGTATAACAGTCGCTCTTGGATCATAGTTCTTGTAGACACGGTGACCGAAACCCATGAGGCGGAAGGGGTCGTTCTTGTCCTTGGCCCTGGCGATGAACTCCTCGATGCGGGATTCGTCGCCAATCTCATTCAGCATATCCAGCACGGCCTCGTTGGCACCGCCATGGGCGGGGCCCCACAAGGCTGCGATGCCGGACGCGATACAGGCATAGGGGTTGGTGCCGGTGGAGCCAGCGAGGCGAACGGTTGAGGTCGATGCATTCTGTTCGTGATCGGCGTGCAGCAGGAACAGGGTGTCCATTGCCTTGGCCAGGATCGGGCTGATATTGGGTTCTTCGCAGGGTGTGCCAAACATCATGTGCAGGAAGTTTTCTGCGAAGCCCATGCGATTCTGCGGGTACATGAAAGGCTGTCCCATGCCGTGCTTGAAGCACATCGCCGCCAGTGTCGGCATTTTGGCGATGACACGGTGGGCGGCCAGCAGGCGATGCTCGGGGTTATCGATGTCCAGGTCCTCATGGTAGAAGGCAGACAGGCCGCCAACCACAGCACAGAGCATGGCCATGGGGTGAGCGTCGCGAGGGAAGCCCCGGAAGAACTGGTGGATCGCTTCGTCTACCATGGTGTGGTAACGAATCGTGTTTTCAAATTTATCGGCATCTTCCTTGCTGGGAAGTTCACCGTGGAGCAGGAGATAGCAGGTTTCGAGGAAATTGGATTTTTCTGCCAACTGTTCGATTGGGTAACCGCGATGCAGCAACACCCCAGCACCGCCATCAATGTAAGTTATGTCAGATTCGCAGGCAGCGGTGGAAACGAATCCCGGGTCGTAGGTAAATACGCCTTCAGCGACCAGTCCTCTAACATCGATGACATCAGGTCCAGTACTGCCTGAATAGACGGGCAACTCAATCGGGCTGTCTTTCCCATCAATACTTAACTGGGCCTTCTTCTCACTCATAGGTGGCTCCTGGGTAACTTGCTACTTGTAAACTGTGGCGAATAGGGAGGGCGGACGCGCCGGGTTCGTTCCCTGTTGGCGCTGGTGGCCTGTACAGCAGGCTCTGTGTCCGGTCCGAATCGGGGTGGAGAGAATAGGGAGTAAGTCCGTGTTTTGTCAAATCTTTGCGCCTTCCCAGCCGGGATCAGGCACTGTCATAAATGTGCCTCATTTCGGTGCCTGGGCGGGTCTGCCCCCAATAGAGTGAGAGCAATTTGATCAGTTTGTGCTATTACACATAAAGGGCTATCGTGCATTTCCCGCCGTAATCTCCATTTGACGACAATGTATTGTCACTTTAGGGCGTCGAATCTCCGGATTTGTTGGTTTTGAGCAGTCGAAAGTCATATACTTTGCGCCCGTTGTAGCCCCAATTTGTGTAATTATTTCAAGCAGTTTGCAGATTCTCATGGAATTTCAGCGACTGCCTAGAACTCTTGCAAGCTAGCAAACGGAAAAAGCGCCACGTGAAAGACACCAGACCTGTAAATCTCAACCTGATTCTCTTCAAGTGGCCGTTGCCCGCGCTTATCTCTATCCTGCATCGCATCTCTGGAGTGGCGCTCTTCTTCGGCACGGCTATCCTGTTGTATTTATTACAATTATCCCTTGAATCCCAGGCCGGCTTCGATCTGGCCCTGGAGATTGTGGCCTCCACAGCGGGCAAGATCATCCTCTGGCTGATCGTGGCTGCGCTGGCCTATCACCTCATAGCGGGCGTCAAGCACCTGTTGATGGACATGGGTATCGGCGAGACCCGGGAGGGCGCTCGCACCGGTGCCACGGTGACCCTGGTGTTGTTCGTCATCAGTGCCGTGCTGGCGGGGGTGTGGTTATGGTAACTAACGCAACGAGTTTCAGTCGCTCCGGTCTTACCGACTGGATAATCCAGCGCTTCAGCGCCATCGTACTGGGTGCCTATACGCTCTGCGTCATGGGCAGTCTGCTGACGACCTCGGATATGACTTACGAGCAGTGGCGCGACATCTTCGATTCCACGGCCATGGGTATGTTCAGCATGATTACCCTGATCGCGCTCTGCGGACATGCCTGGATCGGTATGTGGACTGTGGGTACGGATTACCTGACAGCCAGTCACCTGGGCAAGGGAGCCACTTTTATTCGCCTGGCCTACCAGGCTGTGTGTGTACTACTCATTGCAGTCTACCTGCTCTGGGGTATAGAGATTTTTTGGGGTAGCTAGATGTCTGGATTCAGGACCATTTCATTCGATGCGTTGATCGTGGGTGGCGGTGGCGCCGGCATGCGTGCGGCGCTGCAACTGGCACAGTCCGGATACAAGACTGCGGTGATTTCCAAGGTATTCCCGACCCGTTCCCACACAGTCTCTGCCCAGGGTGGCATAACCTGCGCGATCGCCAGTGCCGACCCCAATGACGATTGGCGTTGGCACATGTACGACACGGTCAAAGGCTCCGACTACATCGGTGACCAGGACGCCATTGAGTACATGTGCAGTGAGGGTCCGCAGACTGTGTTCGAACTCGAACACATGGGCTTGCCTTTCTCCCGCACTGAAAACGGCCGCATCTATCAAAGACCTTTTGGCGGCCAGTCTAAAGACTTCGGCAAGGGTGGCCAGGCGGCGCGCACCTGTGCGGCGGCAGACCGTACCGGCCATGCGCTGCTGCATGCGCTCTACCAGGGTAACCTGAAAAACAACACCGTGTTCTTCAATGAATGGTATGCCGTGGACCTGGTGCGCAACCAGGACGGTGCCATTGTCGGTGTTATCTCGATTTGTATCGAGACTGGCGAAGTAGTGTTTATCGAATCCAAGGCAACGGTATTCGCTACCGGTGGTGCAGGACGCATTTATGCCTCAACTACCAATGCCCTGATCAATACCGGTGACGGTGTTGGAATGGCACTACGTGCCGGGTATCCCATGCAGGACATGGAGATGTGGCAATTCCATCCGACCGGCATTTACGGCGCGGGTACTCTCGTGACCGAAGGCTGCCGGGGAGAGGGCGGCTACCTGATTAATAAGGATGGCGAGCGCTTCATGGAGCGCTATGCCCCGAATGCGAAAGACCTCGCTGGTCGCGACGTGGTAGCCAGATCCATGGTGCTGGAAATCCTGGAAGGCCGCGGCTGTGGCGAGAAGGGCGATCATGTCATGCTGAAACTGGATCACCTGGGAGCCGATGTGCTAAACGCCAAGCTGCCAGGAATCCTCGAGCTGTCGCGAACCTTTGCCCATGTCGATCCTATCAATGAACCGATTCCCGTGGTGCCTACCTGCCATTACATGATGGGTGGTATCCCAACCAATATTCATGGTCAGGCCCTGATGCAGAACGGTGCCGGCGAAGACGAGATCATTCCTGGCCTGTTCGCTGTAGGTGAGGTTGCCTGCGTGTCCGTACACGGTGCGAATCGTCTCGGCGGTAACAGCCTGCTGGACCTGGTGGTATTCGGCCGATCGGCGGGCAAGCATATCGAAGAGATGCTGGGTCAGGGAATTGAACAGCGTCATGCCAGTGACACCGATATCGATGAGGCTACCCAGCGTCTGAACAGGCTGAATGAATCCAGTTCTGGCGAGAGTGTGCCGCAGTTGCGTGCCGAATTGCAGGAGGTCATGCAGAACCACTTCGGTGTATTCCGCAAGGGTGAATTCATGCAGGAAGGCATTGTCAAACTGCAGGGAATTCGTGAACGACTGCAGAACCTGCATCTCGAAGACAAGAGCAACACCTTCAATACGGCGCGCATCGAAGCGCTGGAACTGGAAAACCTCTTCGAAGTGGCCGAGGCAACGGCAATCGCCGCCGAAGCGCGAAATGAGAGCAGGGGCGCCCATGCCCGTGACGATTTCCGCGAGCGGGATGATGACAACTGGCTTTGTCACTCACTGTACTTCCCGAAGGACAAGCGAGTAGGCAAGCGTGGCGTTAATTTCAAGCCGAAGACAGTAGATACCTTCGAACCAAAGGTGAGAACTTATTAGTTTGGTTGGCAATGCGTGCTGCGCAACGCAGATCAGATTTTTTTAAAAGATATTGATTCTATAGAGTGCCAGGTGACAAGTGTTAGTAAGTATTTATCGATATAACCCGGAAACCGATGACAAGCCTCATATGCAGGATTTTGAAGTCAAGGTTCCAGAGGGTAAGGACATCATGGTCCTTGATGTGCTCGCTCTTGTGAAAGAGCAGGATGCCACGGTGGCCTATCGTCGCTCATGCCGTGAAGGTGTGTGCGGCTCGGACGGCATGAACATGAATGGCACCAACGGGCTGGCTTGTATTACGCCTATTTCCCAGGTCGGTGGACCGGCGAAGAAGCTGGTTTTGCGCCCCCTGCCGGGATTGCCGGTAATCCGCGACCTGGTAGTGGACATGTCCATCTTCTACAAGCAGTTCGAAAAGGTTCAGCCATACCTGATCAACAACGATTCGCCGCCTGCGATCGAGAGGCTGCAATCCCCGGAAGACCGCGCCAAGCTGGATGGGCTTTACGAGTGCATCCTGTGTGCCTGCTGTAGCACAAGCTGTCCATCGTTCTGGTGGAATCCAGACAAATTCATCGGTCCAGCCGGTTTGTTGCAGGCCTACCGATTCCTGGCTGACAGTCGCGATACGGCAACTGCCGAAAGACTCAGCAACCTGGATGATCCGTTCAGCGTTTTCCGCTGCCGCGGCATCATGAACTGTGTTGCGGTTTGTCCCAAAGGCCTGAACCCAACCCGCGCTATCGGTCACATCCGAAGCATGCTCATTTCTCAGGGTACCTGAATTCATTAGTGCGTTTGGCAGCCGAACCAATTGCGGTTGCTCGCTAAGGATAATGCTATGCACGACAGTATAATGGAGGCAATGTGGAGCACCGGACACCTTTCCGGTAGCAATGCCGAATACGTCGAAGAGTTATATGAAAATTATCTGGCAGATCCGGATTCGGTTCCGTTGCAGTGGCGGGAATTTTTCGACACTCTTCCCGCTGCCAATGGCAATAGCGGGGGTGATGTATCTCATGCGGCAATCAGGAGAGACTTCAAGACTTTAAGCAAAGTCAGTCGCTTCGCGCCCGTACTCAGCAATGAAGCGGTTGTAAATTCAGAGCATGAGAGCAAGCAGGTACAGGTCCTGCAGCTAATCAGCTCCTACCGTGTGCGCGGACACCAAAAGGCGCAACTCGACCCCCTGGGCCTCATGTACCGGGAACGGGTACCTGACCTGGAGCTGGAATTCCATGACCTGTCCCCGATCGACTACTCTACGATCTTCCAGACAGGCTCGCTGTTCATCAGCAAAGACAAGGCTACGCTGCGAGAGATAACTGATACCCTGGAACGCATCTACTGCAGTTCCGTGGGCTATGAGTTCATGCATATCGTCAATCTCGAAGAGAAGCAGTGGATCCAGCAGCGTATCGAAAGCACCGACGGTTTCCCAACCTACGGCGAGGACGTGAAGCGTCACTTGCTGGAGCGTTTGACGGCGGCCGAGGGGCTGGAAAAGCATCTGGATTCCAAGTACCCGGGCACCAAACGTTTCGGGCTGGAGGGTGGCGAGAGTCTTATTCCTGCCCTCGATGAACTGGTGCAACGTTCTGGCAAGTATGGTGCCAAGGAAATCGTGCTGGGCATGGCGCATCGGGGCCGCCTCAACGTGCTGGTCAATATCCTCGGCAAGAACCCTGCTGACCTGTTTGATGAGTTTGAAGGCAAGGCGATATATCGCAGCTCTGGCGACGTGAAATATCACCAGGGCTTTTCGTCCAATATCATGACCGCCGGTGGTGAGTTACACATGGCGATGGCGTTCAACCCGTCCCATCTGGAGATTGTTTCGCCAGTGGTCGAGGGTTCGGTGCGCGCACGGCAATCCCGACGCAAGGACCTGGAGGGGAATCAGGTTGTCCCCATCATCTGCCATGGTGACGCCGCCTTCGCCGGTCAGGGCGTTGTCATGGAAACCTTCCAGATGTCTCAGACCAGGGCCTACAAAACCGGTGGTACGGTACACATCATCGTGAACAACCAGGTAGGCTTCACCACCTCACGGCAGGACGATGCGCGCTCCACAGAATACTGCACAGACGTCGCTCGAATGGTGCAGGCACCAATCTTTCATGTAAACGCAGACGATCCGGAAGCTGTGCTCTTTGTGACCCAGTTGGCCCTGGATTTCCGTTATCAGTTCAAGAAGGACGTGGTGATCGATCTGGTTTGCTATCGTCGTCGCGGCCACAACGAGACCGACGAACCTTCGGCCACCCAGCCGCTGATGTATTCGAAGATCAAGCAGCATCCCTCTACCCGTGCCCTGTATGCCGAGAAGTTGGCCGGCGAGGGCGTGGTAACGATGGCCTATGCCGACCAGATGAATGCTGGCTACCGCAACGCCCTGGACAAGGGGAATCACGTGGTGAAGAGCCTGGTCAAGGAGCCCTCGATCGAACTATTCGTCGATTGGAGTCCCTACCTGGGTCACGACTGGAGTCCGCATTACAACACATCCATTCCGTTTAAAAACCTGCAGGCGCTGGCGAAGAAGCTGGTAGATCTGCCAAAAGACCTGAACGTGCAACGCCAGGTGCTGAAGGTATACAAGGATCGTGCCGCGATGGCTGCTGGAGAAACCCCGGTGGATTGGGGTTTTGCAGAAACCCTGGCCTATGCCAGCGTTATCACCAGCGGGAATACCGTTCGTATTACCGGTCAGGATGTGGGACGTGGCACTTTTTCCCATCGTCATGCTGTCATCTACGATCAGAAGACGAATGAGGACTACATTCCGCTGCAGAAAATTGCGCCGGACCAGAGCAAATTTTCCATTTACGATTCTCTGTTGTCAGAAGAAGCGGTGTTGGCTTTTGAATACGGCTATGCCACTACCATGCCCAATGCGCTGATCATCTGGGAAGCCCAGTTTGGTGACTTTGCGAATTCTGCCCAGGTAGTGATCGATCAGTTCATTACCAGTGGTGAGCACAAGTGGCAGCGGCTGTGCGGCCTGACCTTGCTGCTTCCCCATGGTTACGAGGGGCAGGGGCCGGAGCACTCATCCGCCCGACTCGAACGTTTCCTGCAACTTTGTGCGGAGCACAATATTCAGGTGTGCCTACCGACGACATCGGCCCAGGTATTCCACATGTTACGTAAACAGGTACTGTGCCCGCTGCGTAAACCCCTGGTGGTCATGTCGCCCAAGAGTCTGTTGCGCCATAAGGAAACCGTATCGAGTCTTGAGGAACTTGCAGAAGGTTCCTTCCGCGTTGTGATCGATGAGACCGACGAGATCGATAAAGAGAAAGTGCGCAAGGTGGTCATCTGCGCCGGCAAGGTCTATTACGATCTACGCAGCGAGAGGCGTACCCGCGGCTTGAACGATATCGCGATCATCCGCCTGGAGCAGCTGTATCCGTTCCCGCAGGATGACTTCGGGCAATGCATGCTGCAGTACAAGAACGTTGAAGAGATTATCTGGTGTCAGGAAGAACCTATGAATCAGGGTGCCTGGTACTCGAGCCAGCACCACATGCGGCGCACTATAGCCGAGCACTTCCCGAATATCTGGCTTGGGTATGCCGGCAGGGAGGCATCGGCGGCGGCAGCGGCTGGTTATCCTGCTCTGCACATTAGTCAGCAGCGGCAATTTATAGATGAAGCATTGAGCTAGTTCGCCAAGTGCGACAGCAAAGAAGCAACTTACAATAGAAAAGAGGGCGATGAGCCCACTTGCGTTAATTAATCAGGATCAGTCATGACAATTGAAATCAAGGCGCCAGCTCTACCAGAGTCAGTCCCGGATGGCACTATCGCCACCTGGTACAAGAAACCGGGTGAGAGTGTTTCCCGCGATGAACTGCTGGTGGATATCGAGACCGACAAGGTAGTCATCGAAGTCGTTTCACCGAACGATGGCGTATTAAAGGAAATTCTCAAGGACTCTGGTGACACGATTGTCAGCAATGAAGCGATCGGTGTAATCGAAGCGGGCGCTTCGGCTTCGGCTCCCGCACCAGCACCTGCCGCCGAGGCAGCGACCGCTGTGACACCTGCC
>Ga0181587_10000035_pt1 | contig 98059 bp, 97 predicted proteins | sample 071ome_27_FD_132463 | JGI IMG/M metagenome (GOLD analysis project Ga0181587, IMG submission 132463) | Coastal salt marsh microbial communities from the Groves Creek Marsh, Skidaway Island, Georgia - 071409AT metaG (megahit assembly) | ecosystem: Environmental > Aquatic > Marine > Intertidal... | reverse complement strand
CGCGGCGTGGAAGTGTTTGATGGTGAGCTGAGCTTCTCAATCGGTGGTCGCAACTTGACCGACCGTGAGGCGCAGCGTTCGCCGGAGTTTGCGGGTGTACTTGGTGCACTGCAGGATCCGATGGCCAGATCCTTCTACGCTCGAGTAGTTTATGACTTTTAACTAACAGTTAAGAGCTCTGTAAGTGAAAAGGGGTCCAAATGGACCCCTTTTCTTTTGTCTATATCCCATTCTAATAGTCAATCACTGTGACCTGTTATGGGAAACTCTATTCGACCGCGAGAGAAGCGTATGCAATCCCCCCAAAAGAACTAATCGAAATTTTAAGTAGCGAATTTTATGATGATAATCCAAGGAGTTATCCATTAATAAGTCTTGATTTACCGACAACCAGATGTTGCCCCCCCCCTATTTTAAATAGCACGACGCCCCCCGGATTGAGTAGCGCCGCGAATTAGAGTCCAATACCTTACCACAGGAGATTGGACGTAAAGAAGAGATTTTCAGAAGAACAGATTATTGACTTCCTGCAGGAAGTCGATGCCGTGATCGCGGTTAAAGAGTTATGCCGCAAGCATGGGTTTTCTGAAGCCAGTTATTACCTCTGGCGCAGCAAATTTGGTGACATGAACGTGTCTGAAGCCAAACATCTGAAAGAACTGGAAAGCGAGAACGCCCGTATGAAGAAGCTACTGGCGGAGACAATGCTTGAAAGGGATTTCATAAAGGATGCGCTACGAAAAAAATGGTAGCCGCACCGGCCAGGTGAGAACTGGTACGGCATATAGCCTGCCGGGGGTTAATAGACTTTAAATAAAAAATGCGCAGTGCTTATCTATCTCATATTTTTCTAATAGTTAAGAAATTTAGGTTCATAGATAGAGTAGTAATAAATTAGGGAGTCTTGAACGATTGAAGGCTAAAAAACAGGCTCTCTGAGTCTGTTAGCTTGAAAACTAGGCCAAGGTATGCAACTACACCATTGACTGCGACTTCGGGAATTGTAAGGATACCTGTTGCAGCATCAAAAAATGCCATGCCTTCCACAGGCGAAGGCAGCAAGACCACTGATTCTGGCTGAGCTTGCACTATCACAGACGGAAAAGTTGACTGTAATGTCAGGGATAGGGCGAGCAGACCTGCCGCACCAGCATCAACCTTAATATCCAAAGAGCTACTCGATTCGTCAAATACATTGGGAGTATCAGCGACCGGTTCATCGACTTTCTCCAACTGCATCGACGTCTTGATGACATTGTCGCGAGTAAAAATAGAGCAATTTACAAAAAAGACACCGTAGTAATTGACAGTAGGAACAGAAAGACTCACATCCATCGTAACTGTCCAAGCTTCCGATATTTCTTCGAGAGTTGAAAATCCTTCAATTACTTCACCAAATACTACGGGCTTAAGCGCCTGATTGTAAGCATCTTCGTTATCGATAAAATTGATGACCCATTGACCACCAATAGTGTTCAAATCACTAGGATTCCTCGCCATAGCGATCGTATAAGCCGCATTGCGCAGCCCTGTTACTTCTACTGGCATGGTCGACAAAGAAGGCTCTGCCTCAGGCCCACGGTAACAAGACTCATAAGTGTATAGGCCACCAGTAAAATATTCGTTACGCACTTCATGTATCATGGAAAACTGATAATTACCCGCTTCGAGGTGGGCAAGGAATTGTGCCACAGTTACGGGCGCCTTATCTTCGAACAACCGCAGCTTGAAACTGCCTACATTGGTTTGCACATTAACTATTGTAGAGGCTAATGTTTTTGTCGATAACAGAAGAGCTAACAGCGTCACAATGTACTGCAATCCTACAGAGAAGAGTCTATATTTACGGATAATACGGTGCATGGCTCTATGGTTTTTGCGCCTCCCAGAAGGCTAGTTGCTAGTATTAGGTTAAAATTATATAGTTTCTCATCATACTAGGAATTAAATTGTATCCGGAAGTTCCAAAAATAAGGCGGGCATTGAGTGCGAACCCTAAGCATTCAAAAAGTATTCCTGCTTCGTCTTGTACCAACCAAATAGGCTATAGCGAGAATCGACAGCATAGGGCTTAACTTGGGTCACCAAATGCAGTCTCGGCACCTTGAACATAATCAGTGTATTGAACTGCGGCGGCACCTTTTGCACAGGCTTACCCTTGCCGTTACAGAAGGCAAAATTTCCTTCCCACTCCTTCTTCCAATTTCTACTCAGACCTAGCACGTGTGCAGCTATGCGTCCTTGTCCTGGGCTCTCATCCATGTGGACAGAGAGATGATGGTAACGGTCATACCGAGAAGCCCACAGACTAACCTCGCGGCCACTGATATCACCAGTTATTTCGCCCAGTAGGCCAAGATATTCGGGGGTATTAAAATAGCGGTAGATCTCTGAGAGGATTCGTGAACCTTCAGGAGCCTCCTCCAGTTTGGTCGGAATAGTGTATCTGCAATAGGCGAATGAAAAGTCGTTGTCTTTCAGACTCGCCATTTTTGGCACCAGACTCTGTATATCTTTGTCTCCCATGCTGGCGTAATGCTGGGGATCAAGTATTCCGACTTTACCCCTACTCTTCAGCGCGCGGTAGTGGAATTCCCAAGCTACGTTATTCTTCAGGCTTTCATAAGCTTCCCGAGCCACGTCTTCCGTGAGTAAGTTTTTTATGATGACGTAGCCAGTATTCAGATATTCCTGATGTAAGGCTTCCGTGTCGAGACTATTGATGATATCCATTGATCTAGGCGGATAGTGAATTACTTTTAGGGTACTGAATCCAATCTCTAATAGCCAATCCGATCATCCATGGATCTGACGTCTAGTGAACATATTGCCAGAAAAAACAACGGCTGAAGCTTTGCTAGCACCCGTGACTGCTTATCTAATTAATTCATTTCGCCTGGCGCGCAGCTGAGTAAGAATGCTGGCTATCTGCGCAAATTCGGGCACCTCGCTGGCCATCTGCTCCATCATCTGCTGCAAGCGCTCATACTCGGGCTGCACGCTAGACAGGATAGCCTTATCGGGAACGACAACCCCAGCGTTAAATCCAAAAGTATTAGCATTTTCTGCACGAGCCCTGATCATGAAGGCCGGCTCACATACACGCTCCGAAATATTGGAACCGGTTGGGGTTTCCTGTCTGCAGGTGATCTTATAATCATCGTCATCGATATTGCTGTTGAAGATGGCATAGAATTGGCTTTCAGCCTCGTCGATAAATTGCTCGACTTCCTCCCGATTAAGATCAGCTATTACAATCACCTCTCCCTCATTTTCCTGGGCATTCACCAGAAAAGCCGGCAGGATGAGCAATGCGGTGAACAGCAATCGATAGTAAGTCATGAGCTAACTCTCCTGAAAGAAGACACCTTAATTTTACCCTGCCTGCCGGACTTGCGCTAAGACATTCGGCGGTTTAAACGGCGATTTTACCGCCGCAATGGATAGCTATCTGGCCACTCTGACTCTGGGGTCAGTAGCCAGTTCACAGCGTCATTCAGCCTGGCTACTGGATTCTGCCGCCTTATCAGCCTCGTATTGCCTCGCCGAGACGCGGCGCAGCTGCTGCAGGGACGAGAGATGGGCATAGACGAAAGGAATCAGGCCCAGCTTGCGCAATTCCAGGAAATCTTCATCGGACAGGGCATTAAACTTCTCCTCATCGACGGTATAGATGCCTTCGATGTTGTAGCGCTGACCGTCGGGCCTGTGTTGCAGCTGCACCTGGTTTGTGGTCAATAACCCCTTATCTTTCAGAAGCTTGCAGATTTGTACCGTCTGCTCTCGCTGTTGGGCAGCCTGCACGAGAGCCTCCACCCGGGCTTCCATGTAATCCGTCTTCTCACCATCCTCCTTGAACAGGGGCTGACCCTCGGAGTCACTCAGCAATTCGCTGTCCTCATCCACGAGCACCACAAATTGCTCACGAGTTTCATCGGTGGCAGCGATGGCGAAAGGTGCATTGCCGAAACCAACCGGAATCACCATGGCGGGGTAGGGCACTTCCTGACAATACAGGTTCTGGCCTTCCCGCAGGCCCATGACCGCAACCGCCATGAAATCATCGGAATTGGGATTAGTTACGAAAACCAGGGGAAATTCGGCGGCCAGCGTGAAGAAATCCCGACCCACCACAGGAATCAGGTTCTGATTCGCAAAGCGTGTGTAGTCACCAGTCTCCTTCACTTTCAGGTTGGCGTGCTTGTCTTTCTCCAGAGGTACGTGGTTGGTCATAGTGCTGTTGCCTTGTTCAATGCTTGGTTTTTGGAATGCTGCGCATGTTACCGCATGGACGTTTAAAAACAACGCCGGAACGCGCTGTAAGTTGCGATGCAGGGTAGTCCGTGGCTCGAACCCCTAGTCATCTGCGCTTATTGCTTCACCGGACAGTATCTCAACGAAATTACCAAAAAACTCATCGGCCATCTTCCTGGCCGTACCATCGATGAGCCGGGCGCCCAACTGGGCGAGCTTGCCCCCGACATTGGCCTTGACGCTGTAACGCAGGAGAGTACCACCCTCCTCTTCGGTAAGAGAAACGCTGGCACCACCCTTGGCAAAGCCGGCCACGCCGCCCTGCCCTTCGCCGTTGATGGTGTAGCCATTGGGTGGATCCACATCGGTCAGGCTGACATTGAATTTGAACTTCGCTTTAACCGGGCCTACCTTGGCAGTTATTTTTGCCACGAACTCGTGTTCACCCACCGCCTCGAACTCTTCACAGCCGGGCATGGCCGCTTGCAGAATTTCGGTGTCATTGAGTGCGGCCCACACGGCCTCTCGCGGGGCCGGAATATGCTGTTCAGCATTCATTTCCATGAAAATACGTCCTTCCTGTCTGTCCTCAATTAAGCCGGGAGCCTACCAACCCACAGCCTGCCCATCCTTACGATGGTCAGACCCCGCGCGATAGATGCCATTGACCGGCATATCCTGCAGTATGCTCTGCTGAGAGTAGGCGGGTGCCGACATGGACGGATCCCTGGTAAACAGAATCCCCTGGTAACCTCCTACCCTGCTGCCATTCACCGAACGCACATCGTGGCCCTTGGCCTCCAGCGATCGTCCCACCAGGCTGAATAGCTCATGTTCCAGAGCCAGGACATTGCTGTTCTGGCTGTGGGTAAACCGGGCGGCGTCCGTGGTCATCTGTATATTCATACCATGGTCGATCACATTGACCATATGCTGGGCATGGGTCTCTGGCTGTACAGAACCGCCCATGTTGCCAAAGGTCATCAGGGGCTCGCCATCCTGCATGACCATACCGGCGATGATGGAATGGAAGGGCCGTTTCCTGGGAGCCACCACATTGGGGTGATCCTCATCGAGCGAGAAAGCGACGCCCCGGTTGTGCAGGATCATGCCATAGGGTGGAATAGTGATACCTGACCCGTATACTGAAAAAATGCTGTGGATAAAACTCACCATGTTACCCCAGCGATCGGCGGTGGTGAGATAGATAGTGCCACCATCGAGACCACCCTTGACCGAGGGTTCGGAAGCCATATCCATGTCGATGCGATCACACAGCCCAGCGGCATAGTCTTTGGAAAGCAATCGATCCAGCGGCACCTGCTTAAACAGGGGATCCGCGTTGTAGGCCTGCAGGTCCGAATAGGCAAGCTTCTTGGCCTCTACCATGAAGTGCCAGTAATCCGGGTTCGATGGCCCCAGCGCTGCCAGGTTCAAACCGTGTACAGGCGCGCACACTTCCAGGATGTTGAGCATCTCCAGTGCCGCCCAACCCTGGCCCGGAGGCGGCAGTTGAAAGACATCGTAGCCGTGGTAGTTGGTGGAGATCGGTTCGACCCACTCCGATTCGAAGGCGGCCAGGTCCTCGTGGGTCATGACACCGCCTTCAGACTGAATCTTCGCCACCAGGGCATCGGCGATATCTCCCCGATAGAAGGCATCGCGCCCCTCCCGCTGCAGCAGGCGCAGGGCATCCGCCAGCCCCGGATTCCTGATGATGCTGTACAGTGGTGGCACCTCACCGTCATTCAGGAACACTGCCGCCGAGTCGGGATCATCCAGCAGCTTGGCCTGCTGGCTTGCGAGATCCATATGACGACGCTCGGCCTGCCCCCAGCCCTCCTCCGCAATGCGGGCGGCCCGCTCGAAGGTTTCCTGAAAGCCCATGGTGCCGAAGCGGCTCAACAAAGCATCGTAACCAGACACGGCGCCGGGCACCGTAGCGGCGTTCACACCCTGCCCGGGTATGCGCTCGAGGCCCAGTTCCTCCCTGAAAAACTCGGGTGTCCAGCCGGCTGGTGCAAAGCCCGCCGAATTCAGCGCGTAGAGGCGCTGGTCCGCAGCGCTCCACACCAGGGCAAACAGATCCCCAGCCAGACCGGTATCATTCTGGGAAGTCACATCCAGCACCGCGGCCGCGGCCACCGCCGCGTCGATGGCGTTGCCGCCCTGTTGCAGTATCTCCAGTCCCGCCTGGGCTGCCAGGGGATCACTGGTGGCCACCATGCCATGCCGGGCAATCACCTCGGATCGCCCCTGACCCAGCCAACCCTGGCCACGTGATCCCGGCGCCGCAACCACATTGGCCGCCGGGTTGCTGACTTTTTCCGAGGGAATACCGAAGGCATTGTCTGATTGGGCGTAAGTTACTGTGGAGAATGACACGCACAAGGTCACGCAGAGGCCGAGCTTTTTCATAGTGTTACCTGTTGTTATTCTTCAAATTGCAGGAGTTCAATGGGGGACAGCAGCCAGATGTTGCGCCAACAGGTCCCTGCCGTAGTCGTTTCCATTCGGGGTGCGAATAATGGTGTGAATATGATCCCTCGTTGGGACACCTGGTTCGTTATACATGGTGGTGCCTACCGGACCCTGGTGATCAAACTCGATCATGACAACGGGACTCTGAACCCGGTAATAAAACACGGCGTCATCTTCCGCCGTGCCAATCCAAGCAAACCAGGTGTCATCCAGGTGTTGCCCGATCTCGTCCATGGTGACCGCGGCATGGGGGGCGCGCAGATTGCCGACATAGGCTTCGATGAGATCGAGCAAGGCGAGCCGCTGCGCACTGCTCATCGCTGATGCCTGCAAGCCCTCGTAATCCTGCTCCTTGTTATCTTCGTTGGCAGCCGCCATCGGAAAGTTCCTGATCTTCTCCCGGCTCAAGGTGGCCGCCGCCTGCTGCCCTTCATCCAGGGACTGCATGAGGGCAAGGCCGAGATCCTGCTCCGGCTGCATGATGGTATTTCCTTCATACATCCCGGCCGTGGCGACTACCGGCTCACCGCCCCAGAACGCCGGTGTCATCACAACCTGGTCGCCCAGCACGAAGAAATTGATCACCAGATGGTGGCCGTCCAGCTGCCAACCCCAGGGACCGTCCTCGGAAGGCATTCCCATCATGGTCAGGTAGTACTTCTCTTCGCCATAGCGAATCGGTTCACCATTCAGCTCGAACAAGGTCTGTTCCGTGCGCATGATGGCGCGCGTCTGTTCCAGACCCTTGGCACTCAGGGAAGCTTCCAGCAGGTTCCAGGCGGCGCGCTTCTGCTGTTCCGACATTTCTTCGAGACTGATGCCTCGGCGCGGGAAGATACCCACATCCACGTTTGACCAATCCCGCCACTCCGGATCATCGATGGAGAAATGGGTACGACTGAGATCGATGGTTGATAGCGTGGCCAGGAAGGCATCGGCCGCATTCATGATCGGGAGGGTAGACACCCCGGTAGAACGCAGGGGAAACAATCCTTCTATCTTGCCCGCCGAGGTGGTGAGCCCCACGAAGGGCTCTCCCAGGGCCCTCGCCCCAGCGGAGGAGAACGTGCCCTTCTGGCGCAACAGATTCTCCGGATACTGGGACTGGGAAACGGCGTTTGTGGCGACCAGCGCCACCAGGGCTAGTAGCGTCGAAGCACCGTAAGTTGCTATTTTACTTGTTATTTTTTTCATAGCAGTCTCGCTGAAAAACAAAGCCAGGAGTTCAGAAGTTAACTGCTATTGCGGGTAGCTGCAAGCGTGGGGCAGGCTACTCTGCCATCACCATTTCCAGCTTGTCCACCTCGCGCCAGCGGCTGCTGCGCAGGCGCATAAAAAACACCACCGCGATGGCAAAGATCAGCAGGCAGAAGGTAAGCCAGGCCACCCTCGGCCCCAACTCGGCGACCCGGATGATGTAGAACTCTGCCACCAGCATGATCCAGTGCAGAGAGACAGAAGCCCACATCAGCCAGCGGGTGTCACCGGCGCCGCGTAACACACCTCCGCAGACCTGGATCGTGGCATCCGCCATGGCGTACGTGGAGAGCCCGATCATCATGAAAGTAGCCAGCTCCCGGATCTCGGAAAAATCACCCTCCGGCGGCGCGAAGAATTCAACCAGCGGAAAGCGGAAGCTGATATAGAGCACCGCCAGGGTCCCCGAGTAAAAAAGCCCAATGATGAAACCGGCGGTAATCACTTCCGAGGTGCGCGCCATGTCCCTGGCTCCGACGAAACGCCCGATCATGCTGATCATGGCGATGTTAAGTCCCACCATGGGAATGAAGGACAACATGTCCCAGTTGAAGACGATGGCCGCCGCCGCGCCGTGCGCCACACCATAGGACTGAAACATCAGCAGGAACAGGTTGAATGCCGCCACGTTGAGAAACAACTCCATGCCGGAGGGAAATCCCAGGCGCAGTAAGCGACGCAGGATACGCGGGTCATAGCGAAACGATTCCATGACCCGGAACCGCTCCCTGTGCTCAGGCTGAAAATAGAATCCCATAAACAACAACAGGCCGAATGCATTGGCGATGCCGGTACTGATGCCGGCACCGACGATACCAAGCTCCGGGAATCCGAGCTTGCCAAAAATCATCACATAGGCAAGCGGTGCATTGAGCAACAGACAGGAGACGTCGCAGACCATCACGACCTTGGTCCGACCGATGCCTACAAAGTAGGAGGAAATACAAACCTTGGCCAGGGCCGCCACGATACCCAGCATGAGAACCTGGTAGTAGGCACGCTCCAGCTCAATCTGCCTGGGGTCGTGCCCCATGAACTCGAAGAAGCCGGAACCGAAGTAGGTTATCGCTGCCAGCAAGGGAACACTCCACAACACCATGATCCAGCCCTGGGTCACCACCTTCGGACCCTTGTGCGCCTCCCCGGCGCCAACATACTGCGCCGCCATGGCATTGGCGTAGGAAAACAGTCCGGAAAAGAAACAGTAGGAGAAGTAGGTAGCGACGCCACCGCCCAGGGCGGCAGCCATGTGGGTCGGGTCGATCTGCGACATGAAATAGCGATCGGTGAAAATCATGAGCGCAAAGGTGCCCTGGGACACCACCATCGGCAAGGCAATCCGGAACAGCTCACCGAGGGTGGCCAAGTTGATATGCAGGCGCTCAAACATGTCGAATCCGTCAAACTCACGCACGATATCGGGAAGCTGTGCCGTAGGCGCAGCGCGAGCTCAGAATGAAGATTTATCGTCTGCCATCGATCCCGAATGAGGGTACCGACCCTGAGGATGATGACAGCGCTGACGAGTAAACCGGCAGGGAATCCCGAGCTTGATCAGGTTCCCTGTGTGGCAGGAATGCGGTTACAACGGCAGCCAGAGACGGCGCGTATGGTACGCCAATCCCAAACGGGAAGGCAAGGCGGAGACTCGGACGGGCGGGTCATTGCGCTACAGGCGCAGGCGCTGTTTCTCGCCATAGGTCAGGCTTCGCCACAACCACTCGGCGGGGCCGAACCGGTAATATTTGAGCCACAACGGACTGGTGACGATCTGGAAGAACCAGATGGCGAATACCACGTAGTAGATTTCCAGGCGCTCCAGTTGCCCGGCCAGGCCCAGCCCCCATCCCATGAAGATAAAATTGCAGATCAGGGAATGGGAGAGATAGTTGGTCAATGCCATCTGTCCGACTCGCGCCATGAGAAATCGCCACCAACCGAGCACACCCAGCTTGCAAATGACCATGACCACACCGATATAGCCGATCGCCAACAGCATGCGCCCGATGTGGTAGGTGGGTCGCATGAAATCCGTCCATTGCACGGCATAGCCGCTGCTCACCAGATTCAACGTTTCCCAGGTATTCAGGGGCAGCCCCAGGCCCAGGCCCACCAGTGCCATCAGGCCATAGGTGTACAGACTCCTGGAGGCATCAAGCAAGCCCCATTTCAAAAATGCCATGCCCAGCAGCATCATGGCCAGCGCGTCCCAGAATGAATTACCGATAAACCCGACGGTTTGCAGGATAAGGTTCACCGGTGCCGCGAATATAAAATTGGACAGGTAACCGGAGCGCATTACATCCAGCTGTTGCTGGGCCAGCTCCGGCGCCATGAACTGCTGTTCCAATAGCGCCGCATAGTCATCCAGTGCTGCCTGCTGCTCCTCGCTCAATACCGCATCGGCAGGCAAAGCCTGCACTTCTGCCGCCGCCGCACCGAGAGTCCGGGCACTCAGGTGAGTGATGCTGTTCAGTGCAGTAAGCAGCACCAGTATGGCGATACTGGACAGCAGCAGTTTCTTCGCTGCCATGTCCCGGAAGAAATAGAGAACAAGGCCTGTCATGCCTTAGGCATACAGGATATCTCCAAGCCAGAGCAATACGTAGGCATTGAACAGTCCGAAGCAAACCAGGAGCAGGGTGCGACGGTAGTAGAGGCGCTTGACTGACTCCGGGTCGGTATTGGGTTCGTTCAGGAAAATCAGCATGCCTGCGCCGAACAGCATGGAGAAGATGGCACGCATGGAACCCTCGAAGAAGATGTCCACGGTCATGAAGGTGGCCATATTGCTGCCGCTGGTCGCACCATCGAAAGTGGGCAGGAGGTAGGCAGCGAAGGGATTGGCGAAGGCGATGATATTCATCAGCAGGATACCCAGCAGGGCCACACCGCGCAGGGTATCGATGGACTGGATACGGGCCTTGCCAGTAACCGGGGCGGCCGTGGCTTCTGATGTGGCGACCGCTGTGAGCCTGGAATCAACCATAGTCAGGCAGCATAGTGCCATTGCATTCGACTGGCAATGTCCCCATCTTGCTGAAATGGCCCGAAAAACCCTGCAGACTCGGTGTTGCTTGACCTTCAAGCGACTCTAAGGCCGACAATTCCACAGGCTGCAAATTCCTTTATAATGACCAGCACGTGACCCAATAGACCCGGAGGTCCCAATGATTCAGGATATTCTCAAGGCCAGACTACTCATGCGTCGCCACTTCTTCGCATCCCTGCTGGGTATGTTGGCAGGATTGCTGGCACCGTCCCTGGGGGCCCAGTCCATCGATGACATTACCCTCAATGTCTACAAGGAACCCACCTGTGGGTGCTGCGTGGGCTGGATCGAACACATGGATGACAACGGTTACTCATCCACCGTGCATCACCCCAGGAACCTGGGTGCCGTGAAGGCCGAACTGGGCCTGAAGCCGGAATGGGTGTCCTGCCACACAGCGGTGACCGAAGAGGGCTTTGTATTCGAAGGCCATATCCCGGAGAAATTCATCGACCAGTTCCTGGCCAACCCTCCCGAAGGGGCGCTTGGTCTGGCCGTGCCCGGCATGCCGATTGGCGGCCCCGGCATGGAGATGGGTGACCAGTTCACCCCCTATGACATCCTGCTGATCAACAAGGATGGTAGCTCGTCAGTTTTCGCCAGCATCAAGTCCATCGCAGAACAGCACTAGACTGTGGTGTAACCGGGCTGTTGGGTAACGGCTCGCCTTATCTCTGCTACAGAGTTATGAGATTGCGTACCCAACCGGATCAGTGGCTTCGAGAAAATAGGGACAGATTTATTTTTAAAAAAATAAATCTGTCCCTATTTTCTCTCCTGTCCGGCGCGACCGCACTCAAGGGAAGCTCTGACTAAATTGACGCAACAATTAGCCCCGCAAACAGAGCCTGATCATAATTTCCTGACATCCACAATGACCCAATTAAGTCCTGGTTCTTATGTACACACACATCTTATTTGATTGGGGCAATACCCTGATGGTCGATATGCCTGACTACAGCGGGCCCATGTACCGGTGGCCCAGCATCGAGCTGTGTGACGGTGTTGCCGAGACCCTGGCCGTGCTCTGCCAGGGCTATCAATGCCATGTAGCCACCAACGCGGCGGATTCCACAGAGGAGGAGATCCGCATGGCACTAGAGCGTGGTGGTATTGATTCCTTTATCAGCCAGATATTCTGCTTTCGCTCCCTGGGTTTCGAGAAATCTTCCGCCGACTATTTCCCGGCAATCCTCTCCGCGCTCGACTGTGAGCTGGACGCTGTTCTGATGGTGGGCGATTCCTGGGAAAAAGATATCCTTACGGCACAGTCAGCCGGCATCGATGCCGTATGGATAACGCCCAGGGAAACGTCGAAATCCGATACGGCGAAGGTGATTCGGCAATTCAGTGATTTGATTCCACTACTGAATCCCTGACGGCTTTCAGATCTCGTTTCTCTGCGCAGCCTGGTTGATATAGTCCGCCGCCCGGAACGCCAGCGCCATGATCGTCATGGTGGGCTGCCCTCTTCCAGAGGTGACCAGGGAACTGCCATCGCAGAGAAACAGGTTCGGCACATCGTGAGTCCGGTGGAATGGATCGATCACCGAGGCAGCAGGATCGTGTCCCATGCGGCAGGTTCCCAGCAGGTGCACATTGCCTTCCTGACCTTCTTCCGGATAGAAACCCACCACGTTGGACGCACCAGCCGCCTCCATCAATTCAGTCGACTTGTTAAGGAACCACTGCATGGTGGACAGATCGTCCGGGTGATCCATGTAGGTGCAACGAATAGCCGGCCGACCCCATTTGTCCTGCACGTTCTCATCCAGCGTGATGTTATTGGAATCCAGTGGCAGCGAGGTGGTATGACCGTCGAAGGCAGCCACATGGGAGAACTGGTAGGCCAGGTTGCGTTTGTACTCACTGCCCCAGGCAGGCCCACCGAAGACAGCACCGCTCATCAAGGCAAAGCCCATGGGGGTACCGCGGGAGGGATGGCGCGCGTCGATGCCCCCGCCGCCGTAGAAGCCGAGCGCGGGGTCCAACTCATAGAAGTCATGAACGACGCGAGTTGCCGGAATACTCTTGTAGCCGTTCACAGGCTCATCAAACAATCCCATCACCGAGGTATAGCCATTAAACATCAGATTTCTGCCGACGAAGCCGGAGGAGTTGGCGAGGCCGTCCGGAAAGCGGCTCGATTCGGACAGCAACAACAGACGAGGTGTCTCGGCCCCATTAGCGCATAACACGACTGCTCTGGTGCGCTGTGACTGCTCATTACCCTCGGCGTCATAATAGAGAACTTCCGTCGCCCTTCCCTGTTCATTGGTTTCGATACGGAACACAGTGGCATGGGTACGCAGCTCGCAATTACCCGAGCCCAGCGCCAGGGGCATCATCGCCACCAGCGACGATGACTTGGCATTCACCTCACAGCCGAATCCATTGCAGAATCCGCAGTGGATACAGCCCGGCCTGCCATTGTGTGCCTGGGACAGGATGGCCACCGGCGCAGGGTAGGGATTCAGGCCCATTCCTTTTGCGGCACGTTCCAGAAGCACGTCCGGCCCCTTGATTGGCATGGGTGGACAGGGATACTCACGGGACCGGGGTGGATCCCAGGGGCCCTGTAAACCAGAGACGCCAATTTCCCAATCCACCTTAGTGTAGTAAGGCTCCAGATCCTCGTAACTGATTGGCCAGTCGCTGAAGTTGGTGCCCGCTACCGTGCCCCGAACCGAAGCTTCCATGAAATCTATGGGCCGGAAGCGCCAGAAATTCCCGGAGAAGTGCATGCTGCTTCCGCCGACATTGTGCGCATAACCACACACCTGGTCGCGTTCCTGTGCCACATCCTGTTCGGACTTGCGAAACGTCTGCGGGTGACCCTGGGGTCCTCCCCACGTCAATTCGAAGTTGTGATCATAGCCCCACTCATCGTGCTTGAAGTCAGCTGCCTGCAGATGGGGGCCCTGCTCCAGTACGACAACGGAATGACCCGCGGTAGATAATTCTTTTGCCATGATACCGCCGGCCGCACCGGAACCGATGACCACGAAGTCAACTTCTTCTCTCGTTGGAAAACTCGCTTCAGCCATGACTACCCGCCCCGCTCCCTGTAATCCGCATCGTAGAAGCCAAAAGGTGGCGCCCAGCCTCCCGGTTTCTCAAATCCGATGATGTTGTAGCCAATATTGTTTCGATTACCACCGTATTCCGGCAGGGAAAACGTGCCGGCAATTGTCAGGTATCGCATCGTATCGAAGAAAGGGGTGTTCTCATTGGCACTCAACAAGGCATCTTGCTGTTGCGCGTTGAGCTCAGAGAAAAAGCTCAGACCATGCTCGGTCGCTACCTGGTATTGCAGCTCTCGCAAACCGTCGCGCAAGGCTTCCAGCACAGGCTCACGCTCGGGATCGCCGAGCACATTGTCCATGAAATGAATTACCCCTGCCTCCGTGGCACCTGGTGTTTCATCGCTGGGTATAATGCGTGCGGCGATGGCCGAGTACTCGGCTGCCTCCTCCGCTCCCAGGTTTACAAACGCAGATTCCTGTTGTCGAGATTCACTGGCTTCGCGACAGGCGGTGACAATTGCCGGTACACTCAGCACCAGCAGGGAACCCTTTGCCAGGGAAGCGGTTGATGACAGGAATTGACGACGGTTTATGGTGGAATGGGACAAGGCAACCCCCTGAAAACGACTTCTATTGCATTGATCCGTACCGTTAGGAGTCTAGCACGGATTAACTGCCCTCCACAGGGCAGGGGAATAGGTGAACTACAGCGCTTGCCTGCCCGGTATTTCTGATATATTTCCTTTTCAATACTTCTGTGGATGCCAATGCATCCCGGGTCCGACCAATCACCATGAAGTGCCAGTTTCATTCAGGTCGACTGATCTCCGAGACGGAGAAAACAGAACCCAGGACCGCTACTGCCGGACCCAACATGAATGACTGGACGAGCTGGTAATTTCCTCGCAGGCATAAAAAAGGCTGAGCCCGGGAACCGGGATCAGCCTGTCAAAAATGCAACCTGGCGGTTGCTAGGGAAGCATCAATACTTGCTCAATAAAAACTCAATAACTAACGTGATACACCACTGTGCAATTCAATCCTGCTATCCGGAACCCGCTACCAGCGCTCGGTAGCGGATTCGATGTCTTCAGCTCAGGCAGTCTGCCTTAACATATCGCCGGCCAGAGCTTGTTTGCCCGGCACATAGTCGTAACCCAGGGCCTCTGCCACCGGCTCGTTACACACCATGCCGTTATGAATGTTCAATCCATTCAACAGATGCTTATCCTGTAACAGCGCCGCATGCACACCCTTGTCCACCAGCTGCAGCAGATAAGGCAGGGTGGCATTGGTTAAGGCCAGGGTCGAAGTTCGCGCCACAGCACCGGGCATATTGGCCACACAGTAGTGCACGATGCCGTCGACCAGGTAAATCGGGTCACGATGTGTCGTGGGGCGACTGCTCTCGAAGCATCCACCCTGGTCGATTGCCACGTCTACCAATACCGAACCGGGCTTCATCAGCGACAGCATGTCGCGACTGATCAGCTTCGGCGCTGCTGCGCCAGGAATCAACACGGCGCCTATGACAGCATCTACCTGTGGCAACAGCTCGGAGATCGCCTGCTTCGTTGAATACAGGGTCTTGATCTGGCCATCGAACAGTTCATCGATCTCCTGCAAGCGACTGATGGAGCGATCCGCGATAATAGCGTCCGCCCCCATACCCAGGGCGATACGCGCGGCATTGAGACCAACCACACCACCACCAATGACCAGAATCCTCGCGCCCGGGACACCTGGCACCCCGGCCATGAGCACGCCGCTGCCCCCCTGGGCTTTCTCCAGGCAGTGGGCGACTTCCTGCGCGGCCATGCGCCCGGCCACTTCACTCATTGGCGTCAACAGGGGCAGTCCGCCGTTGTCATCCGTGACGGTTTCATAGGCTATGCAACTGGCACCTGACTCCAACAGCAAACGCGCCTGTTCGGGATCGGGCGCCAGATGGAGATAGGTGAAGAGGGTCTGCCCCTGGCGCAACATCCTGCACTCCGCAGGCTGGGGCTCTTTCACCTTTACGATGAGATCAGCGCGGGCGAATACGTCCTCCGCGCTAATGGCGATCTCGGCACCGGCCTCACGGTAATCGTCATCAGAAAAGCCAATACCGACACCCCCATTATGCTGCACGATCACCTGGTGACCGCGAGCCACCAGTTCTGCCGCACCGGCCGGTATCAGGCCTATGCGGTACTCATGATTTTTGATTTCTCTTGGAACCCCGATCAGCATCTTTCTGCTCCTGTTAAATGGATCTCGACGGCACAAATTATAGTGGGGAAGCTGCAGTAAACTTTGTGCTTATTGTTGAAAAAACACATTTGAACAGTGCTTTTTACTGCTATTATTCGATTTATATTTAACATTCACTGGTTTAACAGAAATGCCCAGAAAATATGACCTCAGCAAGATAGACCGCAAGATACTGCGGGAGCTGCAGACAGAAGGCCGTATAACCTACTCAGAGCTGGCCAACCGGGTGGGGCTCTCAACCAGCCCCTGCCTGGAACGGGTGAGGCGCATGGAGAGGGACGGCATTATCCAAGGCTATACCACCCTGGTGGACCCTCACGCCCTGGATGCCGACCTGATCGTATTCGTGCAGATCAAGCTGACTCGCACCTCCCAGGACACCTTCGAGCGCTTCAAGGCCGCCGCGGCCAAGCTGGAAGAGGTGCAGGAGTGCTATCTGATTTCGGGAAACTTTGACTACCTGATCAAGGCGCGGCTGTCCGACATGGATTCCTACCGCAAGTTTCTCGGAACCACGATCCTGTCATTGCCCGATGTACTCGAAAGCACGAGTTATTTTGTGATGGAGTTGGTGAAGGAGACACTGAACATCGCCGTACCGGAATAGAGCCGGCAAGCGCTAGTTCATTCCCAGGCTGGCCCTGACCTCGGCCATGCGCGCGCCCCGCAACATATTGGGCAAAGCATAGTTACCCTCATGGCAGGCGAACTCGTAGATGTTTCCATTCAGCCTCGAGAAATGGATTATCGCACGTATGCGGTCGACGAAGGTGCCAGGATCGATGAGCGTGAATTCGTACACCATGGCATCCTCTGCCACCCGGGTGAAGCGTTCCTCCAGCACCATATTCTGGGCACTGCCATAGGCCGCGGTGCGGGTAAAAATAGCCGCCATCTTTGCATTGAAGTGGCGGGTCTCGATCACCAGAGTCTCACCCTCCCAGCGACCCCTTGAACTACCGGTCCAGGTCTCGATGCGCGGATCGAGAAAAGGCCGGTTGTCCAGGGGCACAATGCGCGGATCGTTGCCGAGTTCCGTGTACAACATGACATGATCGGCGGTCTGCACGATCTGGATATTGTTGTTGTAGGAATTGGCCTTTATGTAAGGGCCGGTAGTCTGCGGAAACAACAGGCAGCGCGAGGCCAGCCCGAAGTCTTCAGGGCGATCGCAGGAAACTGCTGCGAAGGAAATACGTACCGGTCGGTCGGCAATGACCACGAGGCCGTTATTACAGGGAATGGACGGCGGCGGCGAACGCTGGGTGATGATGCCATTGAGCGTAGTGGGAATGCGGCCGTTTTCCGGATAGACGATGAGCGATGTACGGGGATTGGGAAAAGGCTCTTCGAAGTAGGACCAGAAATTATTGTAGGCACCGGTATCATCCGTCGGCACCTCCATGACCCGCTGGGAAACATTCTGCTCGCGCTGCTCCCGGCCTTCTGTGCCCGCTTGCAGACGCGCATACTTGGCAGCCAGTTCATCTTCCGTCAGGAACTCCCGATTGCCGATCGATTGGGCACGCTCCAGGGGAGTGGAGTCATTGAAATTCCACACACCCTGAAAATCAGGTTGCCCGTATTCAGTGCGCGGTGCGCGATAGTCCTGCGGGTAGGCTGCGGCTGAACAGACACACAGCAGAGCAACAAGCCCGCGAGAGAGGCAGGCAGAAGCCCTAGGCACTTTGCAACTGCGGGCGCTGTTGCAGGTGATCTGTGATCGCCTCATAGGCGAGACCGAACTCCAACACCCGTTGATCATCACCGAAACGCCCCATGATCTGCATGCCCATTGGCCGCCCCTGCGCATCGAAGCCCACGGGCACATTGATCACCGGCAAGCCGCCGAGGGAACCGGGAATGACTACTTCCATCCAGCGATGGTAGGTATCCATCTCACGCCCGTTAATAAGGGTTGGCCAATGCTGGTTCTTGTCGTAGGGGAAGACTTGCGCCGTGGGCAGCACCAGGAAATCGTACTGGGCGAACAGCCTGTCCAGTTCCCGGTACCAGGCCTGCCGTATACGATTGGCATTGGATTCGTCCCCTTCTGTGAGCACGAATGAATGTTCTATCTCGTAAATCAATTCAGGCTTCAACAAGGCACGGGTTTCGGCTGTGTCATAGTAACGCCGCGAACTGCGCCCCCTGCCAGCATGACGCAATGTAGTCCAACACAACCACAGATCGCTCAGCGTGAACAGGGGCAAGGTGCTCTCAACCTGGGCCCCGGCCTCTGCCACCATACGCAGGCTTGATTCACATAATTCTGTGATACCTGGCTCCATAGCAAGATAGCCATCTAGATCACCAAACCAGGCCAGCTTCACCGAGCCAAGATCCAGGGGATTAAAATCCCTGCCAAGCCGAACCGCGGCGATGGTATTCAACAGGGCTATGGTGTCAGCCGTGTTACGCCCCATCGGGCCCGAGGTAGACAGGGCACGGGGCCGGGAATCGGAACCGCTCATGACGTTGACGCTGGGCCGGAATCCAATCACGTTATTGAATGCGCCAGGATTTCTCAATGAGCCCATCATGTCGCTGCCGTCTGCCACCGGCAACATATGGGTACCGAGGCCACTGGCTGCCCCGCCGCTGCTGCCGCCGGAAGTCAGAGCCGGATTCCAGGCGCTGCCGGTCGCCCCAAAGACGGGGTTGTAGGACTGCGACCCCAGGCCAAACTCGGGAACATTGGTTTTGCCGATGAATACAGCACCGACGCCGCGCAGTTTAGATGACAGCGCGCTGTCCTGGCTTGCGGTGCGTTCGGCAAACATGGGCGAGCCGCTGGTAAACCTGAGTCCGGCTACCGCCTGCAGGTCTTTGACGGCGTGGGGCATGCCGTGCATCCAGCCTTTGTTGTCACCGCTGGCCAGCGCTTCATCTGCCGCCGTGGCTTGCTGGCGCAGGATGTCGTCCTCGGGCATGCCGACAATGGCGTTGTAGACCGGGTTATGCCGATGAATATGGGAGAGGTAGGCATCCATGACCTCGATGCAACTGAGCTGCCTGTCCTGAATCGCACGGGACAGGGCCAGTGCATCCAGATCGACGATATCGGCCGGCATGGCAGCAGCAAAGGCTCGGGGAGTCAGGGAGAACGGCGTGGCTACTGCCGCTCCCAACTGTAGACTGCGCTTGATAAAGTGTCGTCTATCCATGGTTTTCTCCCGTGCCTTTTTTGTTGTGAGGTTGAAATCATTATTCATCAATAGGGATAAAAGTCCAAGAACCGGGGTGCTTCTGACCAGCCCTGTTTTGTCGCTGTTTCCAGCCCAAGGGCGGGCCTGCTGAACTCCCCTGCCCGATTAGTGTGCTGAGCAGGGTCTATACGACCACTGCCTGAATACAGCGCCTTGCAGGCAAACGCGGCAGACCCCACAGAGTCGCAAACTATATTTAGCAGAGACTCCCTAGACAGCGCCTCCATGCTTGCCTATTCTGGCTGCTCACAGGCATTCACGAACCCAGGCAGACCCATGAAGAAGACTTTCGCGCTAGGCACCGCCCTCATATCCGCATCAATCTCCCTCACTCCAGTTCAATCCCAGGCACAGGCGGTGGATGAAGACACGGTCCGTGAACTGGTGAGTCGCCTGGAACTGGACAGCTACAAAGCCACCATCAAGGGCTTGACCCAATTCGGCGATCGCCGCCAGGGAACCTCCCGCAACCGCGCCGCAGTGGACTGGATCGAGGAACAACTGGAATCCTACGGTTGCACCACGGAGCGTCTCGAATACCTATTCGATCCGGAACCCCAGGCGCCCCGTTCCCGTCCCCCGCAAAGCAATGAAGTGGTTGACCTGACCACCGCAACCGGCGGCCGGGTTGGCCGCAATGGTTCTGGCCCCGGCGGGTCTTCGATTTTCGGCTATCGGGTGCGCACGGGCGTCAATCGCGACCTCATGGCACAACCGGATGAGCGCATACGCGAATTGAACAGAGAAGAGCCGGTAAACGGTGCCCGTTCCCAGGTCTACTGCACCAAGGTAGGCAGCAGCCGCCCCCATGAGATGTACATCATCGGTGCCCACATGGATGGCCACGGTGTGAACGAGGCCGTGAATGACAACGGTTCCGGCACCGCCTTGGTGATGGAACTGGCGCGTATCCTCAATGCCCCCGGGGTGGAAACTGCGGTAAGCATCCGCTTCGCCCTCTGGAATAACGAGGAAACCGGACTCAATGGAGCCCGCGCCTACCATGAACAGCGAGTCGACCTGCAGGGCATCGAAAACCCGCCCGGCTCCGGTCGCTATCCCGAACCTACCTGGCTGGGCATGATTCAGCACGACATGATGCTCTGGGACCATGGTGCACCCAGCGCGGACGGCATCGTGAGCCGTGACCAGAGACGGGAAGCCGATGTGAATATCGAGTTTCAATCTGCCTCGGATCTGGTAGACCAATCCATGGACCTCGCCTTCTTCTTCAAGGCTGCAGCGGATGCCTATACGACAGACTATCCGGCCACCGTCGGTCCTCATATGACCAACACGGATTCCAGCGTGTTCATGAACACCGTGCCATCCATCTCACTACGGGAAAATGAACGCGGCTCCCATACCGGTGCGGGATGGAATCCCACCTGGCATACACCGCTGGATGTATGGACCACATTTACCGACGATGATTTTCGATTGGGATTGAACGCGGCACAGGTAACGCTGTCGGCCATCGCGCAGCTTGCCGGGGCAAGCCTGGAAGATTAGAGCGATCAGCGCAGAATAAGTGACCAGCATCACAGTGGCGAATATGGCCACAAGTTTGCCATTTTAAACCATCAGGTTTTGTATAGCGCAGTAATAATCCATCCATATCAAACAGATAGCGACTGGCACAGTCCCTGCATCCTTTTATTCCTGTGCGGCGACCCCATAGTAAGAGGAATACAGGAGCCATCGATGAAACTCTACGAAGAGCGTGAAAGCAAACCGGTAATAGTGAAGGCTGCGCTGCTGGCGGTTGTCGCCCTGTTTGCCCTCATCGGGCTACTGGGTCTGCTTTTGCCAGTGATTCCGGGAGTCCTGTTTCTCGGCCTGGCTGCACTCATGCTGAGCAAGGTCTCTCACCGTTTTTCAAATTTCCTGGATCAGCAACCCCACTGGCGAAAGGTCAGGGAGCAACTGCGCGCATCCCGCTTCCTGTCATTGGCAGAGAAAACAAAATTTGCATTGCTATGGACCGCACGAGGCATCGTTGATGGCATTGCAAAGCTCGTAGCCGCGGTGAGTCGCAGGGCCCGCTGATACGGACTAGTCCGCAGCCTTCCTGAGATGGCGCCTCAGAACCAGGTAACCGAGGATGCCGGAGGCAAGCGACCCGGCGATAATGCCCAGGCGCTCATCGAACAGCAGATCCACGCCGGTTTGCTCGAATGCCAGGGAGCCGATAAACAGGCTCATGGTAAATCCCAAGCCGCACAGAACCGAGGTGCCGTAAAGCGCGGTCAGACTCATCTCCCTCGGCAGCTTAGTCAGACCCATCTTCACCGCCAACAGGCACATGCCGAATATTCCCAGTTGCTTGCCCAGGAACAGCCCCAGCGCTATCCCGATGGGGACGGCATGAAACACCTGGTCAGCACTGATACCGCGCAGGTCGATACCCGCGTTCACGAAGGCGAATACCGGTAACACGAAGAAGGCAACGATGGCGTGGAGATCATGCTCCAGTTCTTTCAGGGGCGAATGCCCGGGATCGCTTATGTCATGCAGGGGAATGAAAAACGCCATGATGACCCCGGCCAGTGTTGCATGCACACCCGATTTCAGCATAGCCACCCACATGATCACACCAATCAGCAGATAGGGGCTATGGTCAACGACGTTACGCCTGTTGAGCCACCAGGCCACAGGCAGACAGGCAATCACGATCAGGAGCGCCTGAATTGACAATTGCGCGGTGTAGAAGATGGCGATGATGACGATCGCCCCAATGTCATCGATGATCGCCAGGGACGTGAGAAATACTTTCAACGCCGTAGGCACCCGCGAGCCAAGCAGGGCGAGAATACCGAGAGCAAAGGCTATGTCGGTTGCTGCCGGAATCGCCCAACCCTGCAAGGCGACAGAATTATTCCAGTTGAAGCCGACGTAAATCAGGGCAGGAACTAACATTCCTCCTATGGCGCCGACCCCAGGCAATATCAGTTTGCGGGGATCTGAGAGCTCTCCCTCGACAAGTTCACGTTTCAGTTCCAGCCCCACCAGGAAGAAGAATATGGCCATCAGGCCATCGTTGATCCACAGCAACAGGGGTTTCGCGATCTCCAGGTTCCCTACCCTGACTTCCACAGGAACACTGAGCAGCGCCTGGTAAGCGCTGGCCAGAGGTGTATTGGCAAAGAGTATCGCCAGGCCGGCGGCGGCGATCAGTAAAATGCCGCCCGCAGATTCCAGTCGCAGAAAGTCGGCAATGAAATTGTTGTTGAGTTCGTTTCTATTCATGACTTTCTTTTGGTTTCTCTTCCCTGGAAATAACGAAGACCCGGTCCTGCGGGAGTGTCGCCCACTCATGACAGACGTCGCAATGTATGTCAGCAACTAGGACTCATCGATCCCGGCCGGAATCGTGAGGTCCGCGGCGAGTCGCTTCTTGCCTTCATTGCCGAGATGGTAGGCCAACCACTGCCCCTCTCTGCGCAACACTTCCATCTCTCGCCCAAACACATTCAACCGCATACCAAAGCCCGGCGATTCACTCTGCCCTATTGTTTTACTTTTCTGTTGCCGTTCAGTCACTTAAAATCTGTGTCATGAGAAACAGCAAGTTATACAGTCCACCCATGGCTAGCAAGCGCAAACAATCCGGGTTTACCCTGTTGGAATTGCTCACAGTCACAGCGATTCTGGGTACCCTCGCGTCTGTAGCGATACCCGCGTATCAGCAGTATAGCCAGCGCGCGCGGTTTTCCGAGGCCATCCTGGCCACCACACCCTACAAGAATGCCATCGAAGTGGCCGCCTTTCGTGGCGCGGTCGCCAATCCAGGCCAGTTTAATTCCGGCCAGCATGGCATTCCTGCCATGGTCTGGCCCGCTTTCGGCAGCAACCAGAACCAACTGGTCGGCGTTTTTGGCGGGATGATTTTCGTACTCTGGTGGTTCGACGGATCGCCCTTGCAGGGCCATACCTACACCATGCAGGCCCTCAATGCCGACCCACCCATCCGCTGGCAGATAGCCGGTAGCTGCTTCTCCCAGGGCTGGTGTTGAACCGCCTCATTGTGCACGTCCTGCAACCAAGCCCGTGGCACAGATAACAGTTTACACCGCTATCCATCTACCCATTACTGCTCAGTCAATTTAATGCAAGGTTGGAATCGGCGGCCTCGGCTCGGGCGCTTGGCATGCCCTATCCGCAGGCACCGATTCCGGCCCGGGCCAGGAAAACGCTGGCATCGCCAATCTGATGCCGACAAGATACAACGAAAAAATGCCTTTTAATGACTTTTGCGTGTTTTTTTTGCACTTTTACCCGATATTTGCGGTTTTTTGTGGGAGAGTCGCAGATATGGTGTGTTTACCCCAGATTAGAGCTGCCTTTTTAGACCGATATTGGCCCTAAATGCCCGTTTTCCGGGCATGTTACTGGACTTTTACCGCGCTGACACATATCCTAGCCGCAAGGCTTAGCGTACCGGTCCGGCCGTTTTCTGTCTTGAAATCATGGATTTAGGACGCGGAGCTCCGATTAAGGCTTTTCTAAGCTCGAAAAACCAATACTTTAAAGGGGAAGTAAATGAAACAACGACCAAATCTGGCTCGCAGGGTTCTCCCTACTGCCATCGCGTTCGGTCTGTTGGCCCCAGCAGGTTTCGCACCTGTTGCCTATGGCCAGCAAGCGGATGATATCGTTGAAGAAATTATCACTATCGGTTCGCGACGGGCGGAGCGTAGCGCCACGGATTCTTCCGTACCAGTCGACGTTATTAGTGGCGACGATTTTGTCAACATGGGTTACGCTGACCTTGATGAAATGCTACGAACTACCGTACCGTCGTACAATGTAGACCGTCACGCCATTTCAGACGCAGCAACACTTGTGCGTCCTGCTAACCTGCGTGGTCTGCCACCGGATAACATCCTGGTACTGGTAAACGGCAAGCGTCGTCACCGTTCGGGTGTAATCGCCGAGCTCGGCGGTTCGCTGGCAGCGGGTTCCCAAGGCGCTGACATCTCTGCGATACCTCCTCTGGCCTTCCGTCAGACTGAAATCCTGCGTGACGGTGCCGCGGCACAGTACGGCTCCGATGCTATTGCTGGTGTATTGAACTTCGTTCTAAAAGATGATCCGGATGGCTTTACTTTTGAAGCGCGCACTGGAGAGTTCAAGGAAGGTGATGGAGCGATGACTCAGTTCGCCACCAACTTCGGTCTGCCGCTAGGTGATAACGGCTTCGCCAACGTCACAGCACAATGGATGGAGCAGGACGCCACAAGCCGCTCTACTCAGCGTACCGATGCCGCTACCCTGATCGCCTCCGGTAACACAGCTCAGCGCAGCAGCATCAGGCAGCCTTATGCACAGATTTGGGGTGGCCCTGAGTACCGCGACAACTGGAACATCTTCTTGAATTCTGGAATCCGTACTAGCGACACTCAGGAAGTGTATGCATTCGGTAACTTTGGTACTCGTGAAACGGAGGGGGGGTTCTTTTATCGTAATCCCAACAGCCGCGGCGGTGTATACACAAATGGTTCTACTCGAGCCGTTGTAGATACCAATTTGCGTGGAGGTGAATCTAATTACACCTCCAACTGCCCTGCGCTGACAAGCCCAGGCTCTGGCGGAAATGGTGTGGCACTCAATGCAGCCGCTGTTGCCGCTGACGAAGCAGCCCTGAACTCACTGCCCGCCAACTGCTGGGTGCTGAATCAGGTCGTGCCTGGCGGATATACTCCTCAGTTTGGTGGCACACTAAAAGATGCCAGCTTGGTGATGGGTGTTCGTGGAGACCTAAGCCCCAATCTTACGTATGATCTTTCTGGGGGCTATGGCCGCAACAAGGCGTCCTTTTTCCTGAACAACACCTGGAACCCCTCATTGGGTCCAGATGGGTTCGTGAATGGTGCATTACAGCGCGACTTCGACATCGGCTCCTATGTGCAATCGGAAGTTAACCTCAATGCAGATTTCGTCTACACCATGTCAGTCGATGGACTGGCTTCTGACCTGACAATAGCTTTCGGAGCAGAGTGGCGTGATGAAATTTTTGAGACAATCATCGGTGAACAGAATAGCTGGGATGCTGGTCGCTTCGCCTTCCAGAACAATGACGGCAGCAACACTTATAGTGACGGCGTAACGCTTCTACCAAACCTGAGCATAGGTGCCCATGGTTTTGCCGGGTTCAGCCCACAACAGGCTGGCCTGTGGGGTCGTAACAACTATGCGCTGTACACCGAACTGGAAGCCGACCTGACTGACCGACTGACAGGTGGTCTGGCCTTGCGTTTCGAGGACTTCGAAACTTTCGGCACAACCACCAACTACAAGCTGGCCGGTCGCTTCCGTCTGACTGACGATGTGTCTCTGCGTGCGTCCTACAACACAGGTTTCCGCGCTCCGACTCCTGGTCAGGAAAACGTAACCAAGGTTTCTACAACCACGATTGATGGTGAACTCCAGCAGCGTGGTCAGATTCCTCCCAGCAACCCAATCGCGCAGTTCCTTGGTGGTCAGGCTCTGAAGCCTGAGGACTCGAGCAACTTCTCTTTTGGCGTAGTGTGGGACGTTACGCCAGACATCAATGTCACTGTTGACTACTTCAACATTGAGCTTTCAGACCGAATTGCCCAGACTGGTACAATCGCCATTGGGGGTGAGCCCGTTCCTGCCGGCGTTAATTGCCCGCTGGCACGAGCCAACCCAGTCGGTAACCTGGCGCTGTGTCTGCAAGAGCTGGGTGTTCCCGGCGCAGCTGACCTGAACTCCGTGTCCTTCTACACCAATGACTTCGCTACCACCACAGAGGGTATCGATATCGTCGCAACTTGGGATATGGATTGGGGCAACGCTGGCAACGGCAGCCTGGTAGCTTCCTGGAACAACACCCAAACCACAGTGGACAACGCAGGTTCTGAAGTAAATCGTAACCGTGTTGTGGACCTGGAAAACTACAACCCGCAGAACCGTGGTGTATTCTCCTACAACCACTTCATCGGGGATCTGCGTCTATTGGCCCGAGCCAGCTTCTATGATGATTGGGTAAGCTCCTCTTACAGTGGCGATCCAACACCTCGCGGAGCAAATGGCACTGGCTACTCGATCGTGTGTTCAGTCCCATCGCAGGGAGTCTTTAGAGATCACTGCTACAACGGCGAGTGGATTGTTGATCTAGAGGCAGCCTACACCTTCAACGATTCTTATACAGTGGTAGTTGGTGCAAATAATGCATTCGATCAGGATGCTCCTATTGATATTAATAACCTGACTGGAACCATTGGCTCAGGTAATACGTTCACTGGCTCCAGCCCATGGGGTTACGAAGGTGCGTTCTACTATGCGAGATTCCGCGTAGACTTCTAAGTTCCGCAGAGTGCTGTTTCCATGAAACAGCACTCTCGACTTGGACAAACAAAAAAGGGAGCACAGTGTGCTCCCTTTTTTTTGGACTGAATAAATCTGCCTACTAGCGCAATTTCCCGTGAGCCGCGATACCTAGTTGCCACCCCTCAATACGGAGCCGCCGGGGATATTCAGAGTATCCAGCGCCATCAGCGTACGAATATTGTGGTCGACCCAGTCTTCGACCGAGCGGCACCAGTTCTTACGGATGTGGGAACCGGTGCGCTTCTCTTCAGTGCAATAAATCTGCTTGAGAACCGGCTTACCTTCGTTGTACGCCATAAGTTGCTCAGTACTCATGGATGCAAGATTCGTGGTCTGCGTCGTACAGGAGGCCAGCAGTATTCCGGCCAAGGGAGCTATCAGTAAATTTTTCATCATGGTCACCTATCTACGAAGTAATTTACGTGCATTCCTCGCAATTCCTGTTCCACACTTACAGGGTAGATCAACGGCGCGATGCTTGGCAAGGCAATCCGGGACACAGCGGACCAAAACAGTGCAGGACTGCCCCGCAAGGCCAGAAAATACGGTAGTCTCGCGCATTCATCACCAAATTCTGGTCATAGAGCCCTGTAAGGGCACGAGAGCCGCCGCATGGCTCCTCCTCAGGCAAGTGATTGCCTGCTTGGCAAGCAGGCTCGCCTGCATTACGCTAGGGCAGGATGTGGCCACGGTGCCTCATTTGCTGAGCGATACAAGACAATAACAGGAGAACAATCATGCGCAGCCGATTCAGAATTATCACTAGCCTACTGGCTCTCGCCCTCATCAGTTTACTGCCTCTATCCGGCAGCCAGGCGGTTGAACCGGACGAGCTGGGTTTTATTATCGGTACGCCTGATGTGTTGGAACCGGAGGAAGGTTCACGCAGCGTGGTGATCTACGGTGACCCATCCAAGCCGGGGCTTTACGTCATGCGCATCACCTTTCCACCTGGCGCTGGCAGTCGTCCCCACTATCACAGCACGGCTCGCTACATCACCGTAATCAAGGGCACCTGGTACACCAGCTGGGGACCTGAATCGGATATTTATGATCCGGATAATATGGTGGCCGTACCGGAAGGAACATTTATTTATCAGCCTCCCGGTGGACACCACTATGACATGGCGAAAGATGAGGCCGTGACAGTGCAGATCATGGGCATGGGCCCGGTGATCACAACCAGCATCCCACAGCCTGAGAATTAAACTCAGGCGTCTGCCTTGTCCTTCTTGCGCCTGCCCTTGAGCAGGCTCTTGAATTTGTCGGAGAAGGTTTCGTACTTGAGGTCAGTGAGTTCGCCAGCATCCAGGAATACCCGGTTGCAGTTGGGGCAGGATTCCATCCAGATATGGGTCTGCACCGGATCTTCGATCTTGTCCATGGCGACCTCGCAGACCGGGCAGCGTATATCATCGATCTTGTCGTACTTCTTGCCCAGGGAAATCGCACCGACATCGAGAAAAGACTCCGCCATCCATTCGGCGAATGTCTCATTAAGCATATGCGCTTCGAGGAACAAACCATAGCACTTGTTGCATCGCTCCACGCGAATATGCTGATGTTCTTTGGTTTCCAGTTCGCCCTTACATTTTGGACACTGCATGGTTCACTCCTCGCAGATCAGGCGAAAAAATAGTACCGAATCATTGTGAAATAGCAAGCGCGCACCCTCGATATCCTGCGATTCGGGAAAATCTCTCCTCCCCTGAATATTGTGTAGGAATGTCGATTGCCGCGTAGTGATTTATCAGCACCCTGCCAGCTATTGGGAGGTGATTTAAAGCCACGCACTTGATCGAGGCCGTACTGGCTATCGGTGTCAATTAGAGGGCTTGACTCAGGACAGATCCCCGGACGGAAAATTCAATTTATCGGAATCCCGGTGTGCATCCCTGTCCTGCATCAACCAGCGATTGGCCTCGATGAGGCTTTCGAATACATCCAGGTTGGACTCGGTTTCGTTGATGCGGCAGTACTCCTGCAGGAAAGGCTTGAGATCCTTCTCTTTCGGTGTGGGAAACACAAATGCTTTGCGATCACCCTTGCGGGAATAGCGATCCGGTCGATTGAAAGCCTGACGCGGTGGTTCAGGCTCCGCCCCCATCAGATCCGCATCGCTGAAATCAAACAGCACCAGGTTGCTGCGATTGCCCCGGTAGTAGAAGTCGATGCACTTGATCAGATCCATGGGAGTAACCTGACCATAAAACGTGATAACGGTAAGACCGAGGGCGGGATCAAAGAAGGATTCAATCCTTGGCATGATGGCGGAATTTCCGTTTCACTAAAGCGCAAAATGATATCAGAACCCGCCTTGGGTGATGTCCTAGAGATATCCCTAGTTTGTTGAATTTTATGAAGTTTTACCGCTTGAACGCTGTTCTTTTGCGACAACCGGTGGAAGCGCCTGGAGAGAGGACCAATTTCCCGCAACAGTGGCTGGTAGTTACTACGAATCGCCTGTAAGCGCTGGGCAAAAACGATGACGTGTCACTCCGGACAACTGCCTGCTATTCCGAACAGTTGCCCAGCTCACCCGGACCAGGGGAAGGCACTGCAAGACGTACATCGTCCATCAGACTATAGAAGGACAGTAATTCCAGGATCACCAATCAATCAGGCCTTCTCGAACGCTGCGACAATCATGAAGGTCGCGTTGGCGCGGGCCACCAGCTTGTCTGCGGAGAGGATGTCGACCTCGACACGGAAAAGCTGTTTACCCGCGTGTATCACCTTCGCCCTGGCCAGCAAGTCGTTCCCCTTGGGCGGGCGAATGAAGGATATGCTGAGATCCGTTGTCGCCGATAGCTTTCCCTCCGGCCGGATTGAGCGGACAGCAACACCGGCCGCGGTATCTGCCAGCGAAGCCAGGACTCCACCGTGAACACGACCGCCCGTATTCAGGTGGTGGGCTTGCAACCCGATGAGACATTCGGCCAGCCCGTCACCGTATTCAAGCATGCGGATGCCCAGAAAATCACCGTAGGGGCTGGAGGGTAATTCCCTGCTCACTTGTCATTACTCCCTGTTGAATAGGTGGTGCTGCTACTCGACCCTTGAGATCGGGCGACCCGGCAGCCACCGCTTGACGCTGCTGACATGTTCATTTCGCAAGGCGCCTCTATCTGTTTACTTCCCGCTGTCGGTCCTTGAATTTCAGCTTCTGTTGGCGACGCTCTTCGATTGTCTGCTGCATGGATTGACCGATATGGGACTCACCCCGCTGCCGTGCCAACTCCATCTGCCGTTCACGCTCGGCATAACGCTTGACCTGCTCAGGATCGTGCTTGTCAAAACAATGGGGACAGCTCACTCCCTGCTGGTAATGTTCACTGTTCTTGTCTTCCTCGGTAATCGGCATACGGCAGGCATGACATTGGTCATATTGACCTCTCTCCAGCTTGTGATTCACGGTTACGCGATTATCGAAGACGAAACACTCTCCTTGCCATTTCGTCTGTTCTTCAGGTACATCTTCCAGGTATTTGAGGATGCCACCCTTGAGATGGTAAACCTCTTCGAAGCCCTGTTGCTTGAGAAAAGCGGTTGATTTCTCGCAGCGAATACCGCCCGTACAGAACATGGCAACCTTCTTGTGTTTGCCAGGGCTGAGGTGCTCCTTGACGTAGTCGGGAAACTGGCGAAAAGAATCGGTCCGAGGATTCACCGCGCCTTCGAATGTGCCAATCTCGTACTCGTATTTATTGCGGGTATCCACCAGCAGCACATCCGGGTCGCCGATCAGTGCATTCCAATCTTTCGGTTCCACATAGGTACCGACGATATGGTTGGGGTCGATGTCTTCGACCCCCATGGTGACGATCTCTTTTTTCAGCTTGACCTTGCTGCGATAGAACGGATTCTCAGCCACATAGGATTCCTTGGTCTCCAGCCCGGCGAAGCGCTCGTCGGAGCGAAGCCAGCCGACCACGGCATCTATGCCTTCGCGACTACCGGCGATGGTGCCGTTTATACCTTCGGCAGCCAGCAACAGGGTGCCGCGCACCTCTTTGTCCAGCATCAGGTCCAGCAGTGGCTGGCGAAAGGTTTCGTAATCGGGGAATCGTGCGAATCGATAAAGCGCGGAAACCACCACGCCCAGGGGGGTGTCAGTAGATTGTTGCATGTCTTGTCCTCATTGCTGTCCGGAACGTAAAACCGGCGCAAGTGGTGATCTTAGCAAATTTAACGGCACCGTTCGATTCCAAAGTACCGGAATGCGGCGCGCAATCTCTTACCGGCCACGGGGCGCTTGTGCTTAAATGCCGGGAAAATACAGGAGAATCACATGGAATATATCGACGGTTTTGTTGCTGCGGTACCCAACTCGAAGAAAGACGCCTATTTAAAGATGGCCCGGGAAGCGGCTGTAGTCTTCAAGGACCATGGCGCGCTCAGGGTTGCAGAATGCTGGGGCGATGATGTGCCGGAAGGTAAACTCACGTCATTTACCATGGCCGTACAACGCAAGGAAGATGAATCCGTAGTGTTCTCCTGGGTGGCGTGGCCATCCAGGGAGGCGCGGGACATCGGCAACCAGAAAGTCATGGAAGATCCGCGAATGAAATGGGATGAAGAGAACCCGCCTTTCGACGGCAAGCGGATGATTTTTGGCGGGTTCCAGATGATACTGGATGAGTAGCTTGATCAGCGACACCCTCTTCAGACTGAACAAGGTGAAGTCACATGACCCGCAGGTCGACGAGTGGCTCTCCGGTGACCCCTCGCCGCTATTCAGACAGGCCCGGGAATGGTTTGCTTGCATGCGTCGCTGTGGTGACGACGTGAACGAGACCCTGCACGATGGCTGCCCTACTGCCTGTGTTGGTGATGCGGCATTCGCCTATGTGAATGTGTTCAAGGCCCATGTGAATGTGGGCTTTTTCACTGGCGCCTCCCTGGACGATCCGGAAGGCTTACTCGAAGGTAGCGGTAAGCGTATGCGCCATGTGAAATTAAGGCCTGGGGATGATATGAATTCCGCAGCGCTCAGGGGGCTTATTGTTGCGGCTTATGAGGATGTTAAGGGTAAGTTGATCGCAGGCTAGCGCGCATTGGCCCCAGCAAGAGACACTCTTGGGCCACTGAGCTCGCCAGTCAACTCGTCTGTACAGGAAGTTTTGAAGGGAGTCCCCATTCAGCCCAACTACCATCGTAGACAACGAGCTTGCGATAACCGGACTCCCACGCCGCCAGGGTGAGCACGCAGGCTGTTATGCCGGAACCGCAGCTGGTGATCACCGTCTGTTCCTTGTCGGCCAATGGCGCAAACAGCTGCTGCAATTGCTCGGCAGACTTCAGCTTGCTGCCATCCAACACCTCGGGAAATGGCAGATTCTTCGCCGAAGGCATATGCCCTCCCCTGACTCCCGGCCTTGGCTCCGGTGCGGTGCCATTGAAGCGACCGGCAGAACGGGCATCCAGTATCTGGATTTGAGGGTCCTCCAAGGCCGCCAGCACAATGGGCGCATCGCAGAAACGAGCCTTGCCTTCACTAGCCAGGAAATTACCCGGTTGCTGTGGTATGGCGTATTCACTGTCGGTTTTCCCGCCCGCATCGAGCCAGGCGCGGAGCCCTCCATTAAGAACCCAAACCCGCTCATGCCCCATGGCCTTGAACATCCACCAGGCGCGGGGACTCGCGTAGAGGCCAACATCATCGTAGACCACGATGTCGCTATCACTATTGATGCCCAGCTCTCTCACCTTCTCCTGAAACAGTTCCGGCGACGGCATCATGTGGGGCAGGGAGCTATTGGGCTTGCACACGTCCTTGTCGTAATCGAAACGGCGTGCGCCGGGGATTGTTGCCAGTTGCTGGCTGTCGTTGATCGATTCGAAGCCCGGCACCACGGGCGGTACCGAGGCATCGAGCACTACGAGATTTGGCTTGTCGAGGTTCGCCGCCAACCAGTCCACGTCGATCAGGGCGGAGGCATTAGGATCGGGTGCTGTCATCAGAATTTACTGTGGCAATGCTAAGAGATTACAGGCGTGCGAGGAACTCGCGCAGCTTGTCCTTGATCTTCTCGGTGTTTTCCGGCCCCAATCGAATCAGCTGCTTGTGTACTTCCTGCAGGTTCTCGATGGAGGCATCCGCATAGAGATACATCACGGATGGCTTGACCAGTTGGTAAGGACCTTCGATGTCGCTGGTGCGCAGTACATTATTGATCGCGGTGCGCAGGGTGCTGTCGAAGTTGGAATCCCTGAAACCGATCTCGGCATAAGCCTGCTGGAACAAGGGGGACAACAGGCGATACAAGGCCATGGCCGCGTCGGCATCCAGGGAAACGAAGGTATCGACCACCTGATCGAAGCGGGCATGGGCCGTGGCTTCCATGACGAACAGATTTTGGTCCACGTTGCGCACGGGCATCTCGACACCGATGGGCTTGTAGGGTAATCCAGTCTGGGGGAACTCACCGCGGCTGATGTTTTCCACAAACGCGACGAACTTGCGAATGATCTGATCCTCCGCCAGCAGTCTCACCACGGCGGCACCATTTTGCAGGCCCCGCAATTCGGTTAACACGAAATTGTCGCTGCTGTTCAGGGACGGCAACTGAATGGCTGGTGTTGCGGCGGTGCTGACTTCAGGTGTCTCGGGCTCTTCCACGGCCACTTCGACCGGCAGATCTTCCACCACCGGCTCGGCTGCCGGAGCAGCAGACTGGCCCTGAGGCTGGATGCGAATCTGGGGCAGTGGACTGGTGGCAGTGGGCCGGGACTGGGGTGTATCCACCGCCTGCTGCTCTGGTTCCGACTGCACAGGATTGGACAACACGACCGTAGTCGTGCCCTGGGGAGCCTCGTAGGTCGCTGCCAGATAGACCAGCCCCAACAGGGTTGCGACGGCCACCGCGGCGATAATGAGGAATCCAGATTTTGAAGGCATAAAACTATCCCGGGTTACGAGATGTTGATTTTGGCACAGTGACCCTGAGCGCTCAATAAATGTCGGGAACGCACAGGAATCCGATGCATCTCAATCCATTAGACGCCCTCGAGGCAGAAAAGTTTTTGCCAGGCCTGCTCGCAGGCAGCAAACAGGTGCATTGCCGGGAAATGTGATCAGGCTCTTAGCGTTGAGCTGATTGCTGTGTCCTTCTGGCCAGAGATTTCCTGGAGCGCAGTCGTGCCGCCCCCGGGGTCACTGACCAGAATAGCCATGCACATCACACCACCTATTTTCCCCACCAATCTGCAAGGATAAAAAAAGCCTGGCCACGAAGTAGCCAGGCTTTTTACCAGATCTTCTGCAATCTAGTTCTTAGGGAATCCGAGTTCTTCCATGGTACGAACCAGGTCCCTGCCCGCCGTTGCCGGATTGGTTTCCTTGTCGATCTTGAGGATGGTGCCGTCTGATCCTATGTAGAAGGTCCAGCGATTGGCGAAACCCGATCCTCCGAGTACACCGTAAGCATCCGGCATGGCCTTGCTGGGGTCAGCAAGGATGGGAAAACCCGCCTGGTGCTCATTGGCGAACGCTGTGTTGTCTTCCAGCGTATCAACACTGGCCATAAAGTATGCAACGTCGAAATTCTGTATTTCTCTAGCACTGTCACGCAGCGCTTTACATTGCATAGTTCAGCCGCCGGTAAAGGCTTTCGGGAAGAAGGCAATCACCACCGGTTTGTCGCCTGCATACTGCGACAATGAGTAGGTACTGCCATCAGAAGCGGGCAGTGAAAAATCCGGCGCTTTGTCGCCGACTTCCAGTGCCGCTGCAAACTGCCCTCCCAGTGCTACCGCGGCCAGAATGGCTGTCAGCACCAGCTGTGAGAAGCGCTTGGCAATGTGAGACATAAGTCCTCCATTTGATTGTGCGCCTGGCAGAACTGCCGCCAGACCTCTGTTTTTTACCCCGTGACGGGGAAAATTGCCAGTAAAACCGGCGCAATACAGGGTGATCGCCCTGCCTGTTAGATTTTACGCAGGCTGGAAGAAGATAGATCAGAATCGGGAACGACGGCGGGAGTCGCGGTAGACGGTATCAGCCTGGGTCTGCAGGTTCGCGATCAGGCTGTCCAGATTCTGCCGCTCCGCCGCACTCAGGTCGCCGTTGTCGCGAATCGATTCCATGCGCTCGATGACCTGGTTAATCTCACGCATGGAACGGTTCACCGCGATGTGTTTGGCATCGATCTGGGACTGGCGGTAGCGTGGATTCTCAACCTGCACATTGAAACACTGCCTTACCAGCTGACCATTCGACCCGGTGATATTGCGACAACGGGTCTGAGTGATATAACGGGTCTCAGCGCCCTGAAAGTAGCTGTAGTGCGTATTGGCGATGGCCTGGGCCAGCGACATATCGGCCTGGGATTTTCCCTGCAGCAGGCTTATCAAATCCCGGGCCTCAATAGCCTCGGAAAATTCCACGTTGAGTAGTAGCCTGCCATAGAAATCACTGAGCTCCTCTGCCTCGTCATAGAGGCCATTGTTGCTCAGTTGCAGCAGGTTTTCCCGAAGCACACGCAATTTCCATTGCCCGTAGCCCTCCGCCGCAGCCAGGTATTGACCATCGGTTTTCTCGTAGATTCGGGAAGAAATATGGTGATCCAGATGCACCAGGTCATCCACCTTTTGCCAGTCCTGACGCCGCAGATGGCTGGCGATAAGATCGTCCAGTAGCGGTAGCTGCTGCTCGCTGTAGAGGCCATTGTTGATGCGGGCGATCTGCAAGGCTTCGTTGAGGGTGTTGGCCGCATTATCAAAGTCTTCCAGTTCCAGGAATACCGCCGCCAGGTCCGAGTAGTTCTCGATCAGGCTGGGGTGATAGATACCCACCTCACTCTGCAGGTCCTCGATCGCCGTCTGGCGCTCGCCCAGTTCAGCCGTCAGCTCCCTGACCCTGGCCTGCCGCGCGAGCTCAGCGGCCTGCTCTTCCGGCGTCAGTGCTCGCTCTTCCCCGTCATTCTCACTGCCCTGCCCATGCGCAACGATTTCTGCCGGCAAGGACTCATCAGTCTGCGCATACAAGGCAGAGCCCAGGCAGGACAGCGCCAGGCACGCAGCGAGGAATCGGGTTATGGCTGAGATCAGGGTCACAATGGCATACGAATCCGTGAAATTGGACTCCCTTTATAGGACGACCAAAATGAATTGGGACTTAATAAGATACCAGACCAGCCGCTATCGGGAATACATTCTTACCGCATGTCTATGCAATTGAATGTTATAGGCTTTTTGACCGAACAAAGAACAGTTTTGGCGCCAGCCAATAGCTGACGACCAAAAATACCAGAACAAGACTCGAAGTGAGGCAGGGATGCCGACGGCGGCGGAGCCGCCGCGAGCCCGCTAGTGGCAAGCAAAACCACGCTTTTGCGCCAGCCAATCGCGGGCGACCAAGTCGTCAGCGCAGGGATGCGCTGACGACGAACTAAAGCCCCAATACGTTATCAGACTCCAGCGTAAACTCCGCCAGCACCCCATTAACGTTGACCGTATAAGTCCTGGCTGACAGGCCCAGCACATCCAGGCTCACCGACGTGGAAAACGGCTCCAGAACAGCGATACAGGATTCGGCTGGACCGAGCACGGTTTCTGCCATGACTACCATGAATGTGTTGCCTTTGCGGGCGACTGCAGCGGGTAACAATTCCACGCAGGGTACCGAGAGATTACCGCTGACACTGAGGCTCACCTGCAGGGGTAGAGACTCCATGATAAGCACCTCAACACTCTCCACGTACACCAGGTTCTGTTGCTCCCCACTGACTACGGACAGGGTTCCGTCACCGTTATCACTGAGTTGTACATCCCGGTAGTAGACTGGATTCTCCGCATCGAGCAGGACAGCCTGCGGAATCGTCAGCGTGGATTCATTGAACGTAGCTGGTTGAGCGAGGGCTTGTTGCATACCAAGCGAGACTACAACGAGTACGATTAATTTCTTCACTTGAATTTTCCTTTATCCAGGTTTTGCATCATGCAATTGATTGATTGGTCGATTCGGGGGCATGGTTACCGTCACCGGATGAGCCGGTACCGCCCAAATCGAGATGCCTCTAATTTAGGGAGTGAGTGCGCCTCTTTCCAGAGACAAAGCGGTCTTGAGGTGATCGCAATCACAGGAATGAGGGGATTGCCCTCACCCGCTCTTCGGAATCTTGTCCTTATTGCCACTGCAGCGCCACAATCCGCTCCAGTCTTCCTCGATCGAGGGGCCGGAATGAGCATGCCCGAGGGTCGAAAACATGACCTGGCGGGCCCTGCAGACCATGACAAACGCCCACAGCTAGGTTAACCTAAGGCGGGAATCTTCGCCGTAAATCCATGGGTTTACGGCAATAAACAGCCCGCTCGAGAGGAACCCATAATGATAAGAATCCTGAGCCCTCGTTCTCGCTCTGCCCTGTTCAGCGCCCTGTCACTCTTCTGTGGATTCTCGGGCCTGGCCTTCGCACAGAATATTGAATGGACCACTCTGGGCAATGATTTTGCTCACACCCGTTCCACGCCAGCCGACCAGATCACGCCGGACAATTTCGCTGACCTGGAAGTCGCCTGGACCTGGGATGGTGCCAGCTTCGAAGCCCAGAGCGGCAGATCCACACCCAGTTACATCAATGGCCGCCTCTATACCGTGGCCGGAGCCAGACGGCATGTGGTTGCTATCGACCCCCAGACTGGCACCACGATCTGGTCGTATCGCGAGCCGGATACCGAGCGCTGGGAATATTCAATGCGTGCCGATTACGGTAAAGGGGTCGGCTACGCCAATATCGATGGCCGCGATATCATCTATACCATCTCCCCCGGCTTCTTCCTCACGGCACTGGATGCCGAGACTGGTCGCCCCCTGGAAGGATTTGGCGAGCCCGTTCCCATTGAAGGCTTTCCGGAAACCGGAGTGGTCGATCTGCTGAAGGATCTGGGCCACCCCTATGACCCCTACGAAGGTATCCCGCTGGAACGCGGTTATATCACCTCTTCGTCACCACCTCTTATCGTCAACGACACTATCGTTGTCGGAAATTCTGCGGAGCAGGGCTACCACCAGTCGCGTATCGAAAACGTGCCAGGTGACATACTTGGCTATGATGCTCGCACCGGCAAATTCAAATGGAAATTCAATGTAATTCCCCAGCCAGGAGAATTCGGTCATGAGACCTGGGAAAATGACGCCTGGCAGTACACCGGCGATATCTCGTCGTGGGCACCCATCTCGGCCGACCCGGAACTGGACCTTGTCTACGTTCCCACCAATGGGGTCACCATCGACTACTACGGTGGACATCACCCAGGAGATAACCTCTACAGCACCAGCCTGATAGCCCTGAACGCATCCACCGGCGAGCGGGCCCGGCATTTCCAGATGGTGCATCACGATATCTGGAACTACGACACACCCACGGCGCCGATCCTGCTGGATGTGAATACCGAACAGGGGGCTACGCCCATCGTCGCCCAGGCGACCAAGCAGGGTTATACCTATGTCTTCAACCGGGAAACCGGCGAGCCGGTCTGGCCTATCGTGGAAACCCCCATGCCACCCTCAACGGTTCCGGGCGAGAAACTGGCAGCTACCCAACCGATCCCCACCAAGCCCGCACCCTTCGAATATGTGGGTTCCAGCGAAGACCTGCTGGCGGACTTCACACCGGAGATCAAGCAACAGTCACTGGCCGCTGTAGCTGAATACATCATGGGGCCGGTGTTCAATCCACCGATCCAGCGCGGCCATGAGTCCGGCAAGATTGCGGCCCTGATGTGCCCTTCCGGTGCCGTGAATATCACTCACCCGCCGGTGGCTGATCCCGACAGTGGGGTCATGTACATCATGTCCCGTTACAACTGCGGCAGCCGGGTGCTGGTAAGCGGCGAAGAAGCCGACACCTACTACGAGGCACCCACAGGGGTCACCCTCTCCCGTTATGCCGCCGCCAGCACCAGTCGACCACCGCGCCACCCGGCCGGCATTCCGGTGTTCAAGCCACCTTATAGCCGCATCACGGCCATCGACATGAACACCGGCGAACACCTGTGGTGGATACCCGCCGGTTATACGCCGGATCGCATCAAGAACCTGCCGGCCCTGCAGGGTGTCGATATTGGCAATACCGGTTCCGGGGCAGTGGGCCAGATGGTTGTCACCGATACCATGCTCATCTACAGCAACCTGGAGAGCGATGGCACACCGTTCCTGTTCGCGCTGGACAAGATGACAGGCGAGGAACTGGCCCGGGTTGAAGCTCCTGCTGCCGCCCGCTATGGCATGAGTTCCTGGATGCACGATGGCAAGCAATACGTGATTCTGCAGACCGGAAGCACACTGACCGCCATGGCATTGCCTTAACAGGCTGAACATCAAGAGTTAATAACGAGAAAAATCAGATAACAATCGAGGAGTAGATCGATGAAAAAAACTGTGTTGTTTACCTCGGCTGCCGTGATCGTTGCCGCCGCCACATTCACTACGGTGAATTCACAACAGAATGAGATGAGTTTCTTTATCACCAGCGTAGGCTCCGGCGACGGCGCCAATCTCGGCGGACTGGCAGGTGCCGATGCCCACTGCCAGCAACTGGCTGCAGCAGCCGGTTCCCGGGGTAAGACCTGGCACGCCTACCTGAGCGCCCATGCCAGCGGCAACTCTCCTGCGGTAGATGCGCGCGATCGAATCGGTTTCGGTCCCTGGTATAACGCCAACGGCGTAGAAGTAGCCACCAACATCAACAACCTGCACAGCCCCAATAACAACCTCAACAAGCAAACAGCGCTCACCGAGAATGGCGCTACCGTGAATGGCCGGGGCGATACGCCAAACCAGCACGACATCCTCACAGGCTCCACCCTGGATGGCCGCGAAGTGGAAGATGGCAGCAACCATACCTGCAGCAACTGGACCAGCAACGGCTCGGGTACTGCCAACGTTGGCCATTTCGATCGCACCGGTGGTGGCCAGAATCCAACCTCCTGGAACGCCGCGCATGGCTCACGGGGTTGTTCTCAACCCGACCTGGTAGCTACAGGCGGCAATGGCTATTTCTACTGTTTCGCCATCGACTAGGTAGGCTGCACTGCGAACCGCGTCTGGTACGTTTTACAGAAACGGTCGCAATTGGTATTAGAATGGTGTGGTCGATTCGTCGACCACACCATTTTTGTTTCTAAAGGATGGAAAGCAAATGAAATTGTATGGCTTTGGGCAATCGCGGTCCTTTCGCTGCCTGTGGGCTCTGGAAGAGGCTGGCCTTCCCTATGAGTACGTCAACACCAAGCTGCGTACCGAGGCAGAAGACCCGGAGAGCGCCAAACACCCCAGCTATCTGGCATTGAATACCCAGGGCAAGGTGCCCACCCTGAGCAATGGTGATCTCGTGCTCACCGAGTCACTGGCAATCCTCAACTACATAGCGCGCTCTGCCCCGGAGTCAGGATTGCTGCCCAATGACAGCATGAATGTCTATGCACGCATCGACGAACTCAACAGCTTCGTGCTGGCCGAACTGGAGCAACCGCTGTGGAGCAAGGGCAAGCACTGGTTCGCCCTACCGGAGGAACAGCGCATACCGCAGATGTTTGAGACAGCGAAGTTCGAATTCCAGAAGGCCGTGAATACCCTGGACCATCTGTTAGGAGATTGTGAATACGCGATAGGCAAGCACTTCACGCTGGTAGATATCATGTTGGCCCATACCTTCAACTGGGCAATCCGCTTCGAATTCGATGTACCCGATCACTACCGCGCCCTGCGCGACAGGCACTATGCAAGACCGGCCGCGCAGCGGGCCATGGCGATAGTAAACTGACATGAGAAGCTATCAGTTCGCACTGCTGTCCTGCCTCCTCTGCCAGGCTCTGCCAGCTGCCGAGACCGCAACAGGCCTGGATGCATTCCTCCAGCAGGCCTTCGCGGCGAAGCGGGTTGAGGAACGACAGGCCATTCACCACATTGGTATCCAGGGCGAAAAGGTCGACGCGGGGTTCCTGGTGAGCGCCGCGCTGGAATCCTACCCGGCCCATCGAGCAGGCATCCGGCGCGGTGACATCATCGTAAGCGCCGAGGATACTGACTTCGACCCGGTACAGAGCTTCAATCAGGGCCGCGATGCGCAGGCACAAGGTTCAACCCTGCTCAGCATCAGGCGCGGAAGCCAGACACTTGAAGTCAATGTGTCGCCTGTGCACGAGAATCTCTATGACAGTTTCCGCAATGCCAGCATTAACAGCGTGCTGGAATTCAGCAGGGGGAACAAGGTTATCGGCTATGTGCGCCTGTGGGGCTTGTCACGCAACACCGCCGACCTGTTGAGCTACACACAGATTATCAGGGGACTGGACCACTGCGATGGAATCATTCTGGATTTGAGAGACAGCTATGGCTTTGCCGACCCGAGCCTGCGGTCACTGTTTATTCCGGAAAGCCTGGCGGCTGATGCCTACCGTAAACCGCTGGCCATAATCATCAATCAGCGCACTCGCGATGGCGGCGAATCGCTTACGGCTGGGCTGGACCACCTGGAACGAATCATCAGCATCGGCGAACCAACAGCCGGTGACAGTGCCAGCCTGGATTTTCAGGCCCACGAACCGGAGTATCCGTTGTCCTTTCCAGCCACTGAGTCTCGCCGCGATGATCCTCAATTTGAGACTGCCGTCGAGATATTAATGGGGATTATCTGATGCCGGATCCGGCTCTTCCGACCAATTGAACTCATGGTAGTCGAAGCCGTGCTCCAGCGTCGGCTTGACCACCTGAAAATAGGGAGAGAGATCAAAATCCCTGGGCGTAAAATGGGTGAAGTGGCGCTTGTAATAAATGGGCACCTCACCATACCTGCCAGAATCCGGACCCAATCTGGGCAGTATGGGATAGTTGATGGTCTGAAATGACTCCGCGATCAGGGTAGAACAGATTGCCCTGGTAGGCTCACCACTACCCAGACCAATCATGGATCGACGATAGCGGCTTGGCACAGCCGGCCTTTGAATCAGGTAACGAATCAGATCCACCACATTCTTGAGATCGTATTGGTGACCCAATTTGGACTTGCCGAAGCCAATGAGTTCCGCGATTTCCTCCTGATGCAGGCTAACCGGCCTGCAGATACGAAGATTGAAGTCACGATAGTGGTCGAGGGGTACAACCCGGACGCCATCCCTGAGATCTGCCTCCAGCAAGCCATGCTGCAGGCTACCATCGTCGGTTCGACCTATGTAGAGACAGGAGTGGGACCAGGATGATTGCGTCAGGTACTTGATCGCAATACTGATGCGGGTATTGCCTTCCACCAGCACCACGTCTCCCGGCTTCAACACCTCGGCTATAGCATCGACCGGGATCGTATCGATGCGCCGATAGCCCGGTAGCGACTTGCTGAGAAACCGCGCCAGCCTCTCGCCAAAGAATCTTTTTATTGCGGATATCATCGTGCTCTTTCTTATAGCGAGTTATCGCCAGTCATTGTCCGATCCTGCCATCTTGGTCGCCTCGGCCTCGTGTCCGCGCCCTTCTTAGGCCATTGGATTCTGGGTATACTACCCGGCCCATCCGGAGATATCTTCGGCAATAAGCAGATTTTGCAAATCTGTTCAGTTTAGATAAAAAATTCAAGTGTGTTCAATGATTCGGTAAATCCTACATCCCGGCAATCATCCAAGCGACAGGAGCAGTAAATGACCACGGCGTACAATAAATTCTATATTAATGGCGAATGGGTAGAGCAAGACCGCAGCCTTCTTGACGTCATCAACCCTGCCACCGAAGAGGTTTTTGCCACTATCGCCATGGGAACGGCGGAAGATGTGGACGCCGCCGCGAAGGCGGCCAGAGCGGCCTTCCCCGCCTGGTCGGAATCCACGGTTGAACAACGCAAGGCAATTCTCAGCGCCATTATCGCTGGCCTCAAGGCCCGTAGCGAGGAGATGGCTCAGGCCATCTCCAATGAGATGGGAGCCCCCATGGGCCTGTCCATGACGGCGCAGTTTGGCAGCGGATTGGGGCATTTCATGACCGCCCTGAAGATCCTGGAAAACTACCAGTTTGAGGAGGTGCGCGGCAGTACGAAGATCGTCAAGGAACCTGCCGGGGTGTGCGGATTCATTACGCCCTGGAACTGGCCGCTCAACCAGATCGCCTGCAAGGTAGCGCCGGCCCTGGCAGCGGGTTGCACGATCGTGTTGAAACCCAGCGAATTGGCTCCGGTGAGCGCTTATCTGCTGGCAGAAATCATCGCCGAGTCAGGATTGCCTGCTGGCGTCTTCAATCTCGTTAATGGCGATGGCCCCACAGTAGGCGCCGCTATTTCCGCGCACCCCGAGATTGACCTGGTTTCCTTTACCGGATCAACCCGCGCCGGTCGCGAAGTCGCCAGGGCAGCTGCCGATGGTATCAAGCGCGTCACCCAGGAACTGGGTGGCAAGTCCGCCAATATTATTCTCGACGATGCGCCTGACTTCGCCAAGGCGGTCGCCGGTGGGGTGGCCGGTTGTTTCGGCAACAGCGGCCAGTCCTGCAATGCCCCTACTCGGATGCTGGTGCCCAGATCCCGTATGGCCGAGGCCATCGAAGTCGCAAAGGTCGCGGCGGCAAAAGCTACCGTGGGAGACCCGGCAGCAGATACAACTCGCCTTGGACCAGTGGTCAGTGAATCCCAATACAACAAGATCCAGGGTCTCATCGAGAAAGGAATCGCCGAAGGTGCCGAACTCATCGCCGGTGGCCCCGGTAAACCCGAAGGGCTGGAGAAGGGCTACTATGTGAAACCCACAGTCTTCGCCAATGTGACTAATGATATGACAATCGCCAGGGAAGAAATCTTCGGCCCGGTACTAAGCATAATTGCTTACGAAGATGACGAGGACGCGGTACGTATCGCAAACGACACGGAATACGGATTGTCCGGTTATGTATCCGGAGAGCCTGCCCATGCCCAGGCCATTGCCCGTCGACTGCGCACTGGCAACGTTCACCTGAACGGCGCAGGCCCCGACTTCTCGGCGCCGTTTGGCGGTTACAAGAAATCCGGCAACGGTCGCGAATGGGGTATTGAGGGCTTCGAAGAATTCCTCGAAGTAAAAGCCATGATGGGCGCTGCCTAGCGCCACTTCACCCAGCAGGGAGCAACTTATGGATATTCAGAAAGCAGCTATCGACCTCGGCATTGTCACCAATAATCTGGATGCTATGCTGGCGTTCTACGGGGACAAACTCGGACTGGATTTCGAAGCAACTATCGACATGCCTGGTGGTGGCGTCATGCATCGTTACCGTGTCGGTGACAGCGTGGTGAAGATCGTCGAGACCGAGCCACGCCCACCCGCAGAGGCAACACCCGGTGGAATTCGAGCCGCTACAGGCTACCGTTACTGGACAATTCACGTGCCCGACATCAATGCCCTGGTTGCGAAACTGGAAGGCGAAGGCGTGGAAGTAGCAGTGCCTGTGAAGACTATCCGTCCCGGGGTTGCCATCGCCATGGTGGTTGACCCCGATGGCAACTGGGTTGAATTATTGCAGAACAGTTAATCCGCTTTGGCGCCACGGGGCGCCGATCCAGAATAAAAAAACCCGGCTAATGCCGGGTTTTTTATGGCTGCTAAAACACGTTCACAGTTACCAGATGGAACGTGCCTTCAGCGGCAGATCCAGCACACTCCCATCGGGGCGACCCACATGGATAATAAAGGTTTCGGCATCGGGATAGCTGTAGCCCAGCGAGGACATGCCGCCCTCTGTCACAGCGCGGAATTTCACGCTATTAGCCGTGATTTCTTCCAGCTCCATGGTTTGCGGCGTCGCGGTGCGCGGCTTGAAACCCGGATCCCATTGCTGAATATTCAACACTAGCGAGCCATCCACTTCTTCGATGGTAATCATCTCGAACATGCTCGTTGAGCCACCACCTGTCATGCGCACCATGGCGGCGATAGACCCTCCTTCGGTGGCAATCCAGTTCTCTTCCAATTGATTGGGTCCGAGTTGCCCGGCCCAGTTGCCGGTCATCCAGCCGAGTTGATCGATTGTCGCTGCGGGACCAGCCGCAGTTGCCAGCGAGGTAAAGAATGAGGCGACCACGATACCCGTTGCCAAGACTCTTGTTTTTCTCTTCATGTTTATCTCCTGTTGATAATGGGGAACCTCTGATCAATTGGGTTTCATCTGTGGTTTGCAGGCTGAAGCGGCAGACTTTGCTCAGAGGAAAAACAATTGATCAGAAGTCTACTGGTCCTCGGGATGCTTTGGTTTTCTCCAACCAGGAGTCAAGCGATTCCCAATTCATTCTGAACATATGCGGCGCACTATCCAGTATTGCCGCATCCAAATCCACTCCGGCCTCGGTGAGTGCCGCCACGGTGTCGTCGAAACGATCCATCCAGCCCAGCTCATCTTCGCCGCCGATTCTCAGGTACACCGGAAAATTCTTCAGGGCGCGGTTATCATAGGCCGATGTTGCCAGCGCTGGCACGGCCACAACGCCCATATAGGCATCAGGGTTGCGACGCGCAATCTCCAGAGCCGACATGCCACCGTTCGAAATACCTGCCAGCATCACCCTGCCCCCGGCGATATCCTCTCTCTGCTGCAACACGCTAATGAGCTGGGCGACTTTCTGGTTGTTTTCGTAGCCACGAAAGGCGCGATTATTCGGAGATACCGGCACCGCGACCATCCATCCCCGTTCGGCAAACCCTGAACCGAGCCAGATCGATGTGTCTCTGGATATGGATGCGTTACCCGGACCTCCCCCCATGAGAATTAACAGTGGGCTTGGCTCGCTGGAAGACTGGGCTGGACGGACCATGAAGACCGTCAGCTGGCTGCCATCGCCCAGGTCTATGCGTTCCTGGGCCGCCGCAGAGGATAGCGCGACTACATTCAATGCCAGCAGAAACATGGTCCAGACTGCAGGCCTGGGAAGATATCCTGGGAATGCCGTATTCATTCTAGTTCTCTTTTCCCGCTCGTTTTCTCTTTTTGCTCTTCGCTCTCGCGTTGTTCTGAGCTTGCCTGCTATGGTTTCTTCGCCCTGGCCTTATAGCTCTCGGCGAAGCGCTCCTGCAGGCGTCGCATGCCCTTGAGCCAGCGATCGTAATCACCCGCTTTTCGTTGCATATACGTTAGCACTTCGGGGTGGGGTAGCACCAGAAAGCGCTCCTCGGCCAGGGTCTCAATGACCGTGTCCGCTAACTGTTCCGGCTCGAGCATGCCATCGAGGCCAGCCACGCCACCTTCCTCGCTGTCGGCCGTCATGGCGGTTCGCACCGCCTGTGGGCACAGCGCCGACACCTTGATACCACGGTCACCATAGGTAATGGATAACCACTCGGCGAATCCGATCGCGGCGTGTTTGGTGACGGCATAGGGAGCAGAGCCCACCTGATTCAGCAATCCCGCGGCGGACGAGGTATTCAACAAATAGCCTTCTCCCCTCTCCAGCATCCCGGGCAGCACAGCACGCGCCGCAAACACATGGGCCATGACATTGATGTCCCAGATCTGCTGCCATGCCTCGGTGCTGACGTTTTCATCGCCCGGTGTGAATATTCCGGCGTTGGAACAGAACAGGTCTATGTGACCGAACCGCGCCAGGGTTTCCGTTACCAGTTTGTTGACATCCGTTTCCTTGCCAACGTCGCAGGGAATACCGATCACTTCAGTCTCTCCCCCAATTCGGCCTACGGTCTCTGCGATACCCACCTCATTGACATCCGATACCACAATGGCTGCCGCTTTCTCGCGCGCGAATCGCTCACACAGCGCCCTGCCGATACCGCTGGCGGCGCCCGTAACTACCACTACTTTATCTTTTACCTGCATGTGCTTACCTTGTCTCTCAAGCAGAAACTATCTGGTTTAGCCGTTCCTTGATGACCTGTTCAGCCTCGTTCACGATGCGTTCGATCAGCTCCTGACAGCTCGGTATATCGTCGATCAAGCCGACAACCATGCCCGCTGACCATATCCCCCGATCCAGATCACCATCCTCGAACAGCTCCTTGCCCTTGGCTCCCTGTACCAGAGGCCGGATATCTTCGAAATCGGTCTGACCAGGCCGGGATTCGATTTCAACGACTTTCTCGGCAATACTGTTCTTGAACACCCGGGCCGTGTTGCGCAGGCTACGATATATCAGCGCCGTATCGAGCTCACTGGCGTCCACCATGGCCTGCTTTACATTCTCGTGGATAGGCGCTTCCCTGGTCACCATGAATCGCGTGCCCATATTAATGCCATCTGCCCCCATTGCCAGGGCAGCAGCCAGGCCCCTGCCATCCCCAAAGCCACCAGAGGCTATAAACGGGATTTTGAGTCGGCGCGCAGCCAGCGGCAACAGGATCAGATTGGTCACATCGTCCTCGCCCGGATGACCTGCACACTCGAAGCCATCCACGCTGACCATATCGCAGCCAATTTTCTCAGCCTTGAGGCTGTGGCGAATCGATGTGCACTTGTGAATCACCTTGATTCCGGCACCCTTGAACAGGGGCAGGAATGGTTCGGGATTGCGGCCCGCCGTTTCCACAATCTTTATGCCGGAATCGACTATGGCCTGGGCGTATTCCTCATAGGGCACGGGCTTGATGGTAGGCAGAATGGTGAGATTGACCCCAAAGGGTTTATCGGTCATCTCACGGCAGCGGTCGATCTCCTTGCAGAGTGCTTCCGGCGTTGGCTGGGTGAGCCCGGTCAGGATTCCGAGCCCTCCCGCGTTGGAAACCGCCGATGCCATCTCGGCGGTACCGACCCATTGCATGCCTCCCTGCACCACCGGGTGCCGAATGCCTAACATTTCCGTTAACCTGGTCTTCATTCCCTGTCTTTCTCCTCTCTTGCAATACCGGCGCTGACGAGTGGTACTCACCCGCTACGCTTGTGCGGCTGCCTCAGCCCCCCGAAATTTTCACCCCGGCCCACAGAAACAGGCAGCTCCAGCCACCGAATCAGTACCGGATGGCTAGTGTACGTGGTCTCCCTGGAGCCTGCAAAGGGAGGGCATTTCCGGTGATTTCATGTTATGCTTCCGACCCCTTTTAGCATCCGCCAGCTAAAAATCAGGGCCTGTTGTAAGCGATTATTATCAGGTCTAAACAATTGCAAGCCGGTAGATCAAGATCTCACGCCTGTCGTGATATCGCCGAGACAAACAATAACAGCAAATTCGGCGATCGCTCTACCACCCACAATTTGGAGATAATAACCATGATTCGCAAATTACTGGTTACCAGCATTGCGGCAGGAATCGCCGCGGCTTCGACTGGTGCAGCCGCGCAATCCGGCGCAGGCGCCCAGGTCATCGAAGAGATCGAAGTAATTTCATCAACACGCAGGTCGGAAGGATTGGCGGACCTTAACGCGGCTGTTTCAGTGATAGGACTGGAAGAGTTGAGCCTGCTACAGCATACCCACTACCAGGAAGCGCTAAATCGTCTGCCAGGCGTGAACATCAACCGCAACAACGGGCAGGAAAGCCTGGCCTCTATCCGCTCGCCGGTACTGACAGGTTCTGGCGCCTGCGGCGCCTTCCTTGTCGCCGAAAATGGTATACCGCTGCGCTCGACCGGATTCTGCAACGTCAACGAGATGTTCGACGCGCATTCAGAAGTGGCTCAGCGCATCGAGGTGGTTCGAGGCCCTGGTAGCGCGTTCTGGGGCTCCAATGCGGTTCACGGACTGATCAACGTCGTTCTGCCCGAGCCTGGCGAGGCAGGCAATATCCGTCTGGAATCTGGCCCACGCGGCTCACTGCGAGCTAAAGGTTCCATTGGTACAGACAATGGCAACTTCAAACAGACACTTTACCTCAGTGGCGTCGACGAGCAGGGATTCCGTGCCGATTCCCATGTGCATCAACAGAAGGCCTCCTGGCTCTATAGCTACACAACGCCGAACGGCACGGAGCTGGACGGTGGCTTCACTTTCAGTAACCTGAATCAGGAAACCGCTGGCTATGTTACCGGCACTGATGCCTACGCGGACGATTTCCTGCGCCGCAGCAATCCAAATCCCGAGGCCTATCGGGACAGTGCCAGCACACGTGTATGGACCTCCATCACCCAGGAAGTCGACGATTGGGAAATCGTGATCACACCCTACTGGCGTGAAGTGAACATGAATTTCATCCAGCACTTCCTGCCGGGTCTGCCCATCGAGGATTTCGAGCATCGCAGCCTGGGTGTCCAGACCGCGGGTTACCATAGCCTGCCAAACGGTGCCGAGCTGGCACTCGGCATGGATGTGGAAAACACCAATGGTGCCCTCAAGCAATTCCAGACCAACCCAACCGAGGGTTCATTCTTCCTGCGCTCTACCATCCCACAGGGCAGGCACTACGACTATGAAGTGGATGCCCGCCAGATCGCCGGCTTCATCAACTATGAGCAGTCCTATGATAGCGGCTGGGATCTATCCCTCGGATTGCGCCTTGAGAATATCAAGTATCACTATGACAACCTGATGATCGATGGTCGTACCGATGAGTTCGGCGTGCCCTGTAACCTGGGTGGTTGTCGCTACAACCGACCGGCGGATCGCTCAGACGGATTCACAAATCTGTCTCCCAAGCTGGGCCTGAGTTATGCACTCAACGAAAACAACAAGCTGCAATTCCGTGTGCAGCGTGGCTTCCGCGCACCTCAGGCAACCGAACTCTACCGTCTGCAGAACAACCAGTCTGTCGCCGATCTGGATTCAGTCGAACTGGACAGCTTTGAAATAGCTATGACAGGCGCGGGCGACGGCTGGGATTACAGCGTCAGCCTGTATCACATGGACAAGGAGAACGAGATCATCACTGATAGCTCCAGGATCAATCTCAATGGCAGTCACACGCAACACCGCGGGCTCGAATTGGTAATTGGTCATGATATCACCGAGACGATCTCCATCCGCGCTGTCGCCAATATGGCCAAGCATACCTACGAGAACTCTCCTGATGCCGGAGCTACCGATATCACTGGCAATGATGTGGACACCGCACCCAACATCTTCGGTAACGTGCGCCTGTCCTGGCAACCCTCAGAGAACGTCTCAACGGAACTCGAGTGGGTGAACATGGGTGAGTATTTCACCAATCCCGAGAACACAGCCAGGTACGGCGGCCACGACCTGTTCAATGCACGGGCCCGGGTTGGCGTCAACGACGATCTCACCCTGTCTGTAAACGTAATGAATATTCTCGATGAGAAATATGCAGAGCGCGCGGACTGGACAACCTTTAACGGTGATCGTTATTTCCCGGGCGAGAACGCACGAGTCTTCGTTGCTCTGGATTGGAACTTCCGCTAGTCGAAGCCCAGGCCTGACACCCTGGATAGATTAGGCTGGAGAAACCAGCATGATTGATGCAGTATTCAGGTAAATAAAAAGAGCAGAAAAATGCCGGCTTCGAGTCGGCATTTTTTTTGGCTGCCTGCGACGAGCTTGAGATCCGGGCCCGGCAGGCATTCGCGAACATGGGGCATCCATGACATCACCACTGACATCCATAGAGCGCTATCAGAAGCTGCTGGAGTTCTTCTCCGGCAGGACCTCCGATGAACAGCCCATCCCCCACCCGGATAGTGACATCAACAGGACTGCCCAGCGGGATCGGGAGAGCTATCGGAGTGCCGCTGTACTCATCCCCATTACCCGACTCTGTGCCAACAACAAGAGCTACATAGTACTCACGGTACGCTCCGAAAACCTGCGCAGCCATGCTGGCCAGATCAGCCTGCCGGGGGGTACCACCGAACCCGAGGACAACGATGAGATCCACACGGCGCTGCGCGAAAGCAACGAAGAGATCGGACTCATTCCGCATCAGGTGGAAGTGCTGGGAAAACTGGGTGAAATGGCGCTCCCCTCAGGCTTTCGAGTCACCCCCGTTGTGGGGCTCATCGAAAACAATCTGGCCTATGCGGCCAACCCGGCAGAGGTAGCTGATATATTTCAGGTGCCACTGGACCTGGCACTGAACCCCGACGCCTACACGCGAACCAGTTGGGAGAACCGGAATCAGCAACGGGCGATTCTGGAATTACACTACGAGGACTACAGGATCTGGGGGGCCACCGCAGCCATCCTGCATCATCTGGCCAGGCGTATAGGGAATGATTAGAAGCTGTGCGAACTAGTCGCCAGAAGAATCGAAGCCGCTGAGCAAGGCTTCCTTTTCGTCGCCACTCACACCGTCATCACGCTCGTAGGGCGCATGACATACCCGGTTTCTGCCTTCCTGCTTGGCCTGGTAGAGAAAGCCGTCCACTTTCTCCACGAACTCCCTCTCGGAGAGCTGGTCGCCACGGTCGTAATTATCTACACCGAAGCTGGCTTCGATGCCCAGCAAGAGGTCACCGGTCTTTACCGGGGAATTTTCAATAATCAGGCGCAGACGATTGGCAAAGCGTACACCCTGGCGTAATTCGGTGTCCGGAAGGATCAACGCGAATTCCTCGCCACCGTAGCGGCAGGGAATATCGAGTCGGCGAATCGTTTTCTTGATCAGGTCGGCAACGTGGGTCAGCACCTGATTCCCTACCTCGTGCCCGTACAAATCATTGATATCCTTGAAGTGATCCAGGTCGCACATGATAAGGCAAGTGGGTTGCCCGGAACGGCGGGTACGCTCCATCTCCAGACCCAGGGCCTGGGTGAAATAGCGGAAATTGAACAGGCCGGTAAGTTCGTCAGTACGGACCAGGGCAGCGAGTTGCTTTATTTCCTCACGCAGTCGCTGGACTTCGGTAAGATTCGGGCAATTTTCGTCACCTGCAGGGCAAGGTTCGCTCTGCAAATCATCAATTATTGAGTGGTCATTCATACTGCGATTTTCGTGGATTGAGCCGTTTCGATACAGCCTGATTCCGGATTATTTTCTCATTCTTGCGCAATGTCCTGTCCTATCGCGCTTATTTGACCCGGATTTACCCACGCCAGGAGCCCCGTTGTTAGTGGGATGTGGCCCCAAACATTAGCACAAAGCCTGATTGGCCTGAATACCCAGATCCAGAAAATGAGAGCTGCATCAGCCCTTGGATTCGGCGGGATCAGGGCATGGCCCAGGCAGGAAAACCGTCCAGCACACCGAAGGCCAAGTGACCCAGGGTATAGACGAAGAAGGTCAGCAGCAGCACCGACAGCACATCGAGCCAGATGCCAGCCACCACCATCTTCATGATGGGCACCCTGCCCGAGCCATAGACGATGGCATTGGGCGGCGTGGATACCGGCAACATGAAGGCGCAGGAGGCCGCCAGTGTGGTAGGAATCAGCAGCAACAGGGGATGAGCCTCGATGGCCTGGGACAGACTCCCCATGATGGGAAGCGCGAGAGATATGGTGGCGGTATTGGATGCCACTTCCGTCAAGCCTGTGATTATGCTCACGGTACTCATGACGATCACCAGAGGACTGGCATCACCCAACAACACCTGCAATTGATTCGCCACATAGTCGGACAGGCCGGAGGTGCTAAAGCCCTTGGCGATCGCCAGGCCACCACCGAACAGCAACAGGATGCCCCAGGGAATCTTCTTCGCATCATCCCAATCCAGCAGACGACCGCCGATCTCCTTGCCAGCGGGAATCATGAACAGCGTCAGTGCCATGGCGATGGACACCGTACCGTCATCAATCATATGACCTACTGGCACACTGCCCATGGATTCCAGCAATCGGTCGAGAAAATAGCTCCACCCGAACAGATCTATTTCTGGCCCAAACAGACGCTCTTTCCTGGTCATCCACAATACGGCGACCGAGACGAAAATAATCGACACCCTCCTCTCCTCCACAGACATCGGGCCCAGCTTCTTCAGCTCGCTCTTGATAAACTCTCGCCCGCTAAAAGGGGTTGAGGTGGGTAGGGGAAAAACAAATCTTGTGAGTAGCAGCCAGGCCAACAGCATGTAGACAGCACTCATGGGTAAGGCAAAGACCATCCAGGTGGCAAAAGTGATATCTGGCGCCTCAGGAAAGAGCTGCGGTAGCTGGGTAAGCAACACACCATTCGGAGGCGTGCCAATCAGCGTCGCAAATCCGCCTATGGAAGCGGAATAGGCAATGCCCAACAACAGGTTGAGGGCGAAATTCGGGGCCCGCGCATCAAGCTTCTGTCCGCTCGCCGCCAGATCCTCGTTCAATTCCTCGTACAGGAGAATCAGCGACATGCCCATGGGCATCATCATCATGGCCGTTGCGGTATTGGAGAGCCACATGGAAAGAAAGCCCGTGGCCAGCATGAATCCCAGCACCAGCCTGTGGGGTTGACCGCCCACGATATTGAGAATATGCAGGGCGATGCGCTTGTGCAGGTTCCATTTCTCCACAGCCACCGCGATTATGAATCCACCCATGAACAGCAGGATGATCCAGTCCATGTACTGGTTGGCAACGCTGGGGAACGTGATATCAATGTCAGAGGGGCGAAGGCCTTCAGCGAGCGAGGCATTACCCAGATCCACCTGTCCACCTGCCGATACTTCCCGACCACGCATGATACCCAGCAGGGGAAACAGCACAATGGGGAGCAAGGCGGTAGCGGCAAGGGGAATGGCTTCGGTGATCCACCAGATCGCCATCAACAGAATTATGGCTGACATCCTCGTCACCTGGGGATTGCCCGGTTCCAGATCGACGAACAGCAGCATGAAGAGGAAGACAACTGGTCCTAGCCAGAGTCCTATGCGACTGCGCAGCGATGCCCCTTCCTTGTCACTGAAATTTTCCGCTTCGACGGCTGCAGAGACACGCTCAGTATTCATAACACAGGCCCAGGCATTGTGGATGGTTGAGGAGACAGTGAAGGGAGCAATAGGCGCCTAAAATATCTCTTCCAGGAAATTGGCCAGGGTCTGATAGGTACGCTTCTCAGCCACCGCACTGTAAACCGTACCAAAATCCGGGTTATTGGCTGCCGGATTCGTGAAAGCATGCATCGTTCCGCCATAGGCATGCAACTGCCAGTCTACGCCAGCCTCGGTCATCTCTGTCTCGAAGGCCAGAACCTGTTCCGGGGGCACCATAGGGTCATCATGGCCATGGAGACAGAGCAACCTGGCCTTGATCGCCGCATTATCGGCGGCGCCTGCTGCCAGGATGCCATGAATACTCACAGCCCCCAGTATGTCAGCACCGGAACGCGCCAACTCGAGGACGCACATTCCACCGAAGCAGTAGCCGATGGCAGCAACCCGCTTCGGGTCCACCTGGGGCACGTTGCGACCCGCTGTCAGCGCGGCCGTAATTCTTTGCCGAAGCAGGTTCCTGTCCTCGGCAAACGGGCCCATGAGAGCCGCATTCTTCTCGGTATCGCTATCGCCGCCGAAGACACCCTTGCCATACATATCAAGGGCAAAACCTACATACCCCAACTCCGCCATACGCTCCGCCGCCTTGCAGGCGAAATCACGGCGTCCGGACCAGTCATGGGAAACCAGCACCAGAGGCTTCTGCACATCGGTCTCCTGAAAGGCCAGATAGCCTTCCAGTTCGGTGTCTCCATCTGAATAATCGAGGGTCTGGGTAATCATTGGCATTATTCTTCTTATTGAGTGAATTTGACTGAATGAACTCTACACCGGCGACGTCAGGTCTATAGACTATTGTATTTGCACTGGGCTAATAGAAATAAACCTGACGCCTTTTCCCGGTTTCGATTCGCGCTTAAAGATGATCAGAGCTTCTCAAGCATAGTCTCGGCAGAGCTGGCCTTGATCTCCCCGGGCGCTTCAACCCCGAGGTAAGTCACGGTGCCATCTTCGACGATCATGCCGAAGCGCTTGCTGCGGCTTCCCATTCCGAAACCACTGGCATCCATCTCCATACCGATAGCTGAAGTAAATTCGCCATTACCGTCTGCGAGCATGAGAATCTCTTCAGCATTCTGCGCCTGCCCCCAACTGCCCATGACGAAGGCATCGTTCACCGCCATACAGGCTATCGTATCCACGCCCTTGGCTTTGATCGCATCGGCATTGACGACGAATCCAGGCAGGTGGGTCATGGAGCATCCGGGGGTGAAGGCACCGGGAACTGCGAAAAACACAACTTTCTTGCCAGCGAAAACTTCATCGGAAGTCATATCCTTGGGGCCCTCGGCTCCCAAGACCTTAAACGTTGCGGCTGGAATCTTGTCGCCTTCCTGTATTGCCATTACCTAGCTCCTGTATGTTGAATTGATTCTTGCTCAGGCCCACGAGGGGCAAACTCAAAGGATAGTAGCAAATTAGACTGGAGTTTCTAAGCACCCGGGAGCCATTTTTAGCCCTGTCACGGGACCCTGTACTGGGATAGGATTTGTGTCTCGCAATCCACGAAACCCGACCCATGGACAGTCTCTTCTTTCTGGCATCCAAAATCATCTGGGCAGTCATCTCCCCGGACAGCTTGCTGGTGATTCTTGGTGTGGGCGCCTGGCTGAGTCTGCTCCTGGGATTGAAACAGGTCTCCCGTAACCTGCTGGCCCTGTTAGCCCTGCTCCTGCTGCTCATTGGCAGCGCGCCGGTGGGAGAATGGCTTATCGCCCCCCTGGAGACCCGCTTCCGTGCCAACGCCGCCCTGCCAGCCCGGGTTGATGGGGTGATCCTTCTTGGTGGCGCAGTCGAGCCCCAGCTTTCGGATGCCTGGGGTCAGACGGAGTTGGAGTCCTCAGCAGACCGGCTCACTGCTTTCTCCTACCTGGCCGGTCTCTATCCGCAGGCCCAGCTGGTTTACACCGGTGGCAGCGCATCCGTATCCGAACAGGCCTACAAGGAGGCCGATTACGTGGGATTTCTGCTCACCCAGATGGGACTGGGGCTGGCAGCTATCGTTTACGAGAGTGCCTCGCGCAACACGGCGGAAAATGCCAGTAACAGCAAGCCACTGGTGAACCCTCAGCCGGGCCAGAACTGGATACTGGTGACCTCTGCCTATCACATGCCTCGGGCTGTGGGTGTCTTCTGCCAACAGCAATGGCCAGTCCATGCCTACCCGGTTGACCACTACTCCCAGCCAGCGAACCTGTGGCGTCTGAAGTTCAATTTCGCAGAGAATCTCGGCCTGTTGCGCACGGCGATGCGGGAGTGGGCAGGTCTCATCGCCTACCGGTTCAGCGGGCGTACTGACAGGCTATTGGCGAGTGACAGTAATCAGTGCCTGGGCAGCGAGACCACAAGCGATACGGTGGAGAGCTCCCCGCTCTAGCGCCTGCCTGGGAACCCAGGGAAGAAGCTGGGGAAGCGCCTATAGCAGGTGTCGTCTAATTGTTGTCGAACAGCCCGCGCAGTCGGTTACCCACTTCCTCGACGGCATTTTCCACTTCCTGCACGCCATCCTGCAGCCGGTTTTCCATATTTTCCCGGAGTATATCCAGTACCGGAGGATCGGAATTCAGGATCGAGGTATTGATAGCACGCACTATCTGTCTGGCGGCCTCTGCCACCGTGGCCGCGTTTCTCTCTTCCCCGATATTGTTCAGCACAATATCGGGCAAGGGAATCGGCGCCTCTATGGAGGCAGCAACCAGGTTTAACTGCGGCTGTTGCATGCGGAACTCGCGGATAATGATGCGACGACTCGATACCGGTTCACCGGCACTGGCATCGCCGCTGCCGCCCCCGGCACCGATATTTTCCAACAGGGCACGAATATTGTCCGTGGTGAGGCGACGTTCATAGGTAATCTGAGGGCGTGTGATAAGCACAGATTCGATCTCAAGCACATCGCTCATGACCGTGCTCGCATTCAGATTCACAGCGATCTGATCCATCTGGAATACGTACTCTGCATCGAAACCCTCAGGGTTACGAATCTGCAGCCCGCTGATCGAACCAGAACCCGAAAGCGGTGACACCAGGGTAGAAGCCACGGAGACCTGGGTTCCCAGCACTCGGGTTCCCACAACTTCTATTCCATTCTTCACGATGGTGTCGAAGTAGTAGAACACGCCGCCACCGATTATCAGCAGGAACAGCACCAGTGAAATGAGGATTTTTTTGATCATGATCGGGCCCTGGTCGATTTTGATTGGCTTCAGCTTCCGAACGGGAGTTTGCTGCCTACCACCGTTTCTATCCAGTCTATGTGGCGAGAGACCCGCTCGTAAATGGCAACCGCCCCGTATTTACCCTGGGTCTCCTCGGAAAAATCGCTACCCTTGATCTGTCCCACGGCGATACCCGCCAGGGCGAGGCCGGTGGAATTTTCAATAAAGGCCGGACCACCACTGTCTCCGAGTCCGGGCACGCCTTCCAGGGACAGGGATTCCGCCTCGCGATCACGGGGGTCATCAAATTCAAATCGCAGGTATCGCTCGGCAACGGTGACCCGGTTGTTGGCCCGCCGCATCCTGCCATCGCTGTATTGCCGCCCCAGAGTACCGATGCCGAAATACCCCCAACCAACCAGGGTCACCACCTCCCCCAATTCGGTGCTGCTGGTCTGCAGCGGAACCGGTCGGGGCGAGGGTGACGGACTGCGAAAGCGCAGCAGGGCGAGATCGATATCCGAGGCCGACTGCTGGTCGTAGTCCGGATGCGTGATAACCAGATCTATCTCCCGACTGCGATTCGCCACGTCTACGGCGAAACGCCTGCCCGCCGCCACGGTGTCTCCCAGCAGGGTCTCTTCGGCGCAGTGGGCAGCGGTCAGTGCCCACTGGGGATGGATCACCGTCGCGACACAGACTTTTCGACTGCCTTGCCGCTCGAGAAAGAACACGGAGGGGTAATCGATGGCGCGAACTTCGTAGTCACTGGAAGCCACGTCGTGCCGGACGATGATGCCGTGACTTACCGGCAACAGGGCAAAACTCAGCAGGATAGCAATGGTGCGCAAGGCATTCATGGGAAGTCAGATTTCAGCGTCGGCGGCGCAGTGGGCGCAGATTGGGCTTGTAGTGTTTGCGTCGCGACATTCTGACTATTTTTACCATGCGCCACAAGACGACAACGACGGTCACCCCGATAAACGCCAGTATACTGACCGCGAGCCATTGCTCGTGGGTCCAGCCGGAAACATCGTATAGTTCAGCCAGCATAGCAGCTCCCTGGCTCAGGCTTCGTTGGCCATGTCGGCCACCAGCTTTTCAATGGAGCGGATACGTTCCCAGGGGTCATCAAGTTCCAGCAATTCCTGCTTCTGCTCCACTTCCATGGGGATTAATTCACTGAGGCGCCAACCAAGATCCCACAAATTGTCATAATTAATTTTCAGCTGGCGCTGCTCGATCAGTGGATGACTCTCCAGGCTGTGCAACAGATCTACCAGGGCACCGTAGTCATCATCCAGGGGAATGGGTTCTTCATTACTGGTGCTGTCACCGTTGGCATATTCCACCGAGGCCTCCAACACGCCGCTGTCGGCCTGCCAGCAGTCCTGGATACGGAATTTTGACTGCCCTTCAACAGTTATACCCAGCAAGCCATTGTCCAATTGATTCCAGTCGATGATCTTGCTGTAGGTGCCCGTGCGATGAATGGTTTGCCTGGCAGCAGCACGCACTACTTCCTCCCCGTCCCGCAGCAGGCAGACACCGAAGCCCAGATCGTTGCGCATGCAATGGCTGACCAGGTCCAGGTAGCGACGCTCGAATATTTGCAGATCGACCTTGCCCCCGGGAAACATCACTACCCGCAACGGAAACAGGGCTATTTCTTTGTGCTCAGTCATACCGATTAATTTGCTTTGTCGCTGGCGCCGCACACAGGCAGCAGCCTTGATACCGGCCGGCGATCAGAGGCGATCCGGGCCGTAGCTCAGCGCCTTCAGCAGTTTCTGGTGGATGCCGCCAAAGCCGCCGTTACTCATGATCACGATGTGATCACCGGCAACGCAGGACTCTTCCAGGAACGTGACGATCGCCTCCACTTCGTCGAAGGCGTAGGCGGGTGTATCGCTGTTTTCGAGCAGTTTCTGGAAATTGATACTGGACCCCTGAGGCTTGAACCATACCACCATATCCGCTGCCTGGCAGGCCTTGTTCAGCTGTTCCTGGTGCACACCCATCTTCATGGTATTCGAGCGAGGCTCCACCACGGCGATGAGGCGCTTGTTACCCCGCTCTTCCCTGATTTTCGCTGCAGCGCCCGCCAGGGTCGTTTCTATGGCAGTCGGATGGTGAGCGAAGTCATCGAAGACCTTTATGCCTTCCACCGTCCCCAGTAATTCCATGCGCCGTTTGACACCCCTGAATGCCCGCAGCGCCCGCGCCGAGGTACTGACATCGATGCCCACATGCTGGGCCGCAGCCACCGCGGCAACGGCATTCTTCACATTGTGCAGGCCGCTCATCTCCCACTCCACATGGGACCGGGCCATCACCTCACCTGTCGAGCCCTGACCGTACTTGACCAGCTCAAAGCTATTGCCGTGGGCATTCTCCACCTCGGCATTCCAGAATACACCACCATTGGTGGCCAACAGCTTGCAGACTTCCTCGGGCACATTGGCACCGAACTGTTGCCTGGGGGTCCAGCACCCCTTGGCCAGTACTGCTTCCAGGTTGGAATCATTGTGAGCGGAGATGATCAATCCATTCTGCGGTATGGTGCGCACCAGGTGGTGGAACTGTTTTTCAATCGCGTCCAGATTCTCAAAGATGTCGGCATGATCGAATTCGAGATTGTTCAGGATGGCAGTGCGCGGAGAGTAGTGAATAAATTTCGAGTGCTTGTCGAAGAACGCGGTATCGTACTCATCTGCCTCGACGACAAAGAAGGACGATTCACCGATTGAGGCCGATTGTGAGAAGTTGTTCGTGACCCCACCAATCAGATAACCCGGATGGGCACCGGCATGCTCCAGTATCCAGGTCAGTATCGCACTCGTGGTGGTCTTGCCATGGGTACCCGCCACACCCAGAACCCATTTATTGTGCAGCACGTACTGAGCCAACCACTGCGGACCCGAAGTATAGGCGAGCCCCTCGTTGAGGATATACTCCACCGCCGGATTGCCCCGGGACAGGGCATTGCCAATGATGATGAGATCCGGGGCCGGTTGCAGGTGTTCGAACCGGTAGCCCTCCTTCAGTTCAATACCCAGGCTTTCCAGCTGCGTACTCATGGGAGGGTACACATTCATGTCGCTGCCGCTGACCCGATAACCCAGTTGCTTCGCGATGACCGCGAGGCTTCCCATGAAGGTGCCGCAAATACCTAAGATGTGGACATGCATACGCTGATCAGTTACCTAAAAATTGCTACCATCTGTGGCTGTCGTGGGTAAGGATTCCATCATTGAGCTCGCGATCCTGCCCCCTGTTCGGGGCTGGCTGACCGTGGGCAACATGGTATTCGAATATCGTCCAGGAATCTCTGCTTGCACCAGAATAACGAACAACCCGGTTTCTGGGACTATTCTATAGCACTCTACGCCCTGGAGGGTGTAGCCCCAGCCTGCCTTATATTACAGGATCGATACGGGTTTGATGTGAACCTGGTTCTATTTTGCCTCTGGTATGGGGAGCAATCCGGTGAATTGCCACCGGAAACCCTCATCCAGGCACGGCAAATTTCCGGGCACTGGTCGAAACTGGCAGTAACCCCATTGAGAAATGTTAGGACCCGGATCAAGGGTGACACTGAACTGGCACGCCTCCCGGAAGCGGAGCTCATCGGCGCGTTCAGGGAACAGGTGAAGCGACTGGAATTGAGCGCCGAGAAGATACAGCAACAGATGCTGGAACGGCTGGCCAGGTCCACAGCCGGATTGAGCGGCGAATCTTCAGCCGTTTCAGAAGATTGGGGTACTACGAACCTGAGCATGCTGGTAACGGCGATGGGGCTGGACCTCGATTGCAGGACACAGCCCCAGTTGCGGCTCATTCTGGCGGCGCGGGAAAAATTGAATCTCCACTCACATCCAGAATAACACTCTCAGCCAGGCTAGTCTGACGCCTCGCCAGTGGACTGACTGGTGTCGGCGCTTCTGCCCATGGCCATGGCAGAAATCGCGAATGCCATCGCACCCGCAAGCCAGAGGAACCCCCGGAGTGTCGCGTTGTCGCCTCCGCCGGTGAACGATAAGACGGCCAGAGCGGCCCAGATCACGGCAACGATCCAGCACAGAGTCCTGGAATATCTGGCGAAGCCCGTAGTTTTGCTCAGCATATGTTCCTCACTATTTTAGCCTTTCTTGAGTAAGCCAATGGGCGATTCTCCCAGCCTCCTAGCACAACATTGACCGTTGCAAGGGTCAAGATGAAATGGGAGTAAAAATGTGACTTTGGGCAAAATCTACCAGATTTATCCCCGATTCTCCCGAGCCCCGGCAGCGTCGATAATACCCGCCGGGGGCACAGCCGCAGCATCTATTATCTGGCTTCGGCCGCGGCAATATCCACCACCACATCCCAGTTGAAGCGCAGGAATCGGTACAGTTCCTCGATCAGAATGCGCTCCTGGTCACTGTGGGCACCGAAACCAAGGGCCGCGTCTTCCCGATCGATAGCGGGCCCTATGCCATAGCACTGAACGCCCCGGTTGCGTAGATAAGCCATGTCGGTCGCACCTGTACTCATGGTAGGCAGGGTGATCACGCCATAGTGTTTGTCGATGCCGGCCTCGATGGCGGTGAATGCCGCCGTGTCCAGACTGGCCTGGCCGGGCGGTCGGGTGTTGCGTTCGCCCAGGCTCACCTCGACCACAGGATCGTTGATCACCGCGCGAATCTGGTTCAGGAAGGCAGGAATGTCTTCGTCAGGCAGAGCCCGGAAATCGACGCTGGCGGCAGACTCTGACGGAATTACATTGATCCTGTAACCCGCGTCGAACAGATTGGGGCTCAGGGATGAACGCAGCATGGAGGCATGGCGTGGCTCGTTGGCGAGGAAATACTCGTCCACATCGCTGATGCGACGCGGGTCCAGTACCGCCCGGTAGCGGGCCGCTGCATCCGGGGCCGAGATCGAAGCCAGGCGCTCGAAATAGGCTGCCGTGGTTTCATTCAACCGTACCTCGGATCGCCAGTCTGCGACGGCCACGATCGCCTTGGCGAGGCGCACCACCGAATTGGTCTGCAAGGGCACAGAGCCATGGCCAGCCACCCCCGTGGCAACCAGTTCCAGGCGGTATGGAATTTTCTCAACGGTCTGTACCGAAGCGTACTCGGTCTGCCCTGCCACCCGGGCAACGCTGCCGCCCTCGGCCAGGCAGTATTCCGCCTCGATCTTTTCGAAGTGTTCCTCGATCATGAACTCGATGCCGAATTCGGTTGCACCTTCCTCACCGGATTCCGCCAGGAAGATGACGTCCCGCTTAAGGGGAATATTCAGCCGTTTCAGTTCCAGCATGATCATCAGGGCAACGGCCAGGTTATCCTTGTCATCCACTGCACCGCGGCCGTAGACATAACCATTGTCCACCGTGGCACTGAAGGGCGGGAATATCCACTTCTCCTCATCGACGTTAACCACGTCGGTATGGGCCATGATTAGCAGGGGCTCTTCGCTGCCATCCCCTTCCAGCCTTGCCACCACATTGGGACGATCCGGATTATTGGACAGCAGTTCTACCGCAATGCCCTCTGCCTCCAGCACATCGCGTATGTATTCAGCCGCCAGCAATTCACGACCGGGGGGATCAGAGGTATCGAATTGCAACAGGGCCCGGAAGTGTTCGAGGGCTTCAGTCTCTGCCACCGCCCAGTCCGGCTCCGGAGTCTGGGCAAGGGTCACGGGGGCCAGAAAGAGCCCAGTCAAAATCAGTTTGCGCATTGTAGCTAGCCTCCGTTTGGATACGATTCAGTGTCGTTCGTGGAATGTCTCAGCGTCATCGCCGCGGCTAGTCTTCCCGGGTACTGGGCCAGCGTTTAACCAGCCCCGGATCCAGGGAAAACAGGTCCAGGATACGCCCGACATGGTGATTCACAATATCGTCGACAGACTGCGGCCTGATGTAATGGGCCGGCATGGGCGGCGCAATAATGGCACCGATCTGGCTGGCCTTGAGCAACAGCTCACAGTGCCCCGTGTGCAGGGGTGTTTCCCTGGGCACCAGAACCAGGCGGCGGTGCTCCTTGAGCATTACATCGGCGGCGCGCACGATAAGGGAATCGGCATAGGAATTGGCGATTGCCGACAGCGTCTTGATGGCACAGGGTGCGACTATCATGCCATCAGCCTTGAACGAGCCGCTGGCGATGCTGGCGGCGATATCCTTGTTGGAATGCACGACGTCGGCCAGGCCTTTAACATCGTTGGCACTCCAGTCGGTCTCGATCTGGATATTCATCTTGGCAGAGGCGGACATCACCAGGTGAGTTTCTACATCTTCGACCTGGCGCAGCACTTCCAGCAGGCGAATGCCGTAGATTACTCCGCTGGCGCCGGACATACCGATTACTAGACGCATGCTGCCTCTCTCTGATTTGCTGACTTCACTCGAAAAACGTCATGGATTGTTGCATCTGGCCTGAGCGCTGGCAAGGAAACTCACCACCGAGTACCATTGTGCCCTTTCCCATTCCAGACTAATCCAGACTAAATAATCTATGGCCAAGGCAAATCTGTTCTATGCTCAATCCGGCGGAGTCACCTCTGTCATCAACGCCAGCGCGTGCGGTGTCATCGAGACTGCGCGCCAACACCGGGACAAGATCGGCAAGGTGTATGCGGGGCTCAATGGCATCGTTGGCGCACTGCGTGAAAACCTCATCGACACCAACAAGGAGTCTGCTTCGGTCATCGCAAACTTGCGCTCAACACCCGCTGGAGCGTTTGGTTCATGTCGCTACAAGCTGAAATCCTTTGAAGAGAACCAACGGGAATACGAACGCCTGATGGAGGTATTTAAGGCTCACAATATCCGCTATTTCCTGTACAACGGCGGTGGCGATTCACAGGATACTGCCAACAAGGTTTCCCGCCTCAGCCTCGAAATGGGATTCCCGATCACCTGTATTGGTATCCCCAAGACCGTGGACAATGATCTGCCAATTACGGACAACTGCCCGGGCTTTGGATCTGTTGCCAAATATGTAGCCGTCTCGATTCGCGAAGCAGGCCTGGATGTGGCCTCCATGTGTGAAAGCTCTACCAAGATCTTCGTCATGGAAGTGATGGGTCGACACGCGGGCTGGATCGCGGGCGCGGCAGGCCTGGCCTCGGAGCAGGAAGGCGATGCGCCACACATCATCCTGTTTCCGGAGATCGCATTCGACAAGGAAAAATTCCTGAAGAAGGTGAACGCCTGCGTCAAGAAGTTCGGCTACTGCGCCATCGTGGTTTCGGAAGGGGCGAAATACAAGGATGGCCGTTTTCTGGCCGATGCCGGCGGCGCTGATGCCTTCGGTCATGTACAACTGGGAGGCGTGGCACCTTTTGTCGCCAACATGGTGAAGGATGAACTTGGATACAAGTATCACTGGGCGGTAGCGGACTACCTGCAACGCTCCGCGCGCCATATCGCATCGGCGACCGACGTGGAACAGGCCTATGCCATGGGCAAGGCTGCCGTAGAGTTTGCCTTGCAAGGCAAGAATGCCGTCATGCCAATCATCGTGCGCGGCAAGAGCAAGAAATACAGCTGGAAAGTCGGTGAGGCAAAACTGTCCGATGTGGCCAACGTGGAGAAGATGATGCCGCGCAGCTACATAAGCCGGGACGGTTTTCATATCACCGACAAGGCCCGGGAATATTTCCAGCCGCTGATCGAAGGGGAAGACTATCCCACGTTCAAGAACGGCCTGCCCCAGTATGCAAGACTGAAGCGCATACTGGAGAAGAAAAAACTGAAGAAGTGGGACTGAATCGCCTCAAGCAGGCGGCGCGGCTTCGACTGGTCGCGCCGTGTGCATCACGGGGATAGGCGATCGATCTTCCAGCCATCTCCCTCTCGCGTGTAGCGAAAACGGTCGTGCAGGCGGTTTTCGCCGCCCTGCCAGAATTCTATCTCCGCCGGAGTGACACGGTAACCGCCCCAGAAGTCCGGCAGAGGTATCTCACCTTCCCTGAATTTCTGCTTGAGTGATTCGAACTGGTTCATCAGCACCGTCCGTGAACTGAGGACGCTGCTCTGGCGCGAGGCTATTGCAGCAAGCTGGCTGTCCCGGGGACGGGACACGAAGTATTTCAGGGATTCCGCGGTGGATACTTTTTCTGCACTGCCACAGACCTTCACCTGCCGATCTGCCGTATGCCAGGGAAAGTGCAGGCTGATTCTGGAGTTACCCGCCAACTCCCTGGCCTTGCGGCTCGAGTAATTGGTGAAGAACACAAACCCCCTGCTGTCCACGTGCTTCAGGAGCACAATACGCTGGCTGGGCTGACCATCACTGCCCACCGTCGCCACCGTCATGGCTGTGGGGTCCACGATGCCGATCTCCAGCACCTGCTGCATCCAGTCTTCAAACTGGACGATAGGGTCATCCGCAAGGTCCTCCCTGCGTAGCCCTCCCTTGTACTCTCGGCGTAGCGATTCCAGATCCATGCTCAGCTCAGCTAAATAATCGAAAGAAGAAAATGCCCGGTGAACTGTTCCCCGGGCGTGAAAGGGTTCACCGGTGTGCTAGCGAATGAAATCGCCGTAGTTCCACCATTGCTGCCTGGCGGTGCCCGTTTTCGCGTAGTAATAGGTGCCAGGCCCATGTTTCTGTCCGGCAAAAAAGCCGCCCATGTAGCGATTACCCTCCGGCCAGCGGTATTCTCCCTGGCCCTGGAAGTGATCATTCACGAATTCGCCGGTGTAATTTTCCGTGTTGTCCTTCAGCCAGAATTCGGTGTGTTGATTCTCTCGCCACTCAGGAAGATTGAAGAAGTAGGAACCGCGGCCGTTGCGCTTGTTTTCGCGCCACTCGCCAATGTAGAGATTGCCTTTCCCATTCCAGTGTTTGCCCCGACCTTCCCGGATTCCCATGTTCCATTCACCTACATAGATCTCTTTCTGGGTCCAGGAGATGGGTATCTCCAGTCGTCCATGGCCATGAAACTCACCGTCGACAAATCCTCCGACGTAACGGCCCTTGCCGAAGGGCGTGGTCAGTTCCAGGGTGCCGTCGCCAGTAATGCATTCACCGCGCACACACTCCTCAAGGCTAACACTCTCCAGGGATTGGGCGGCCAGACCCTGGGCGAACAGGCTGATCAACACAGCCATGCCCAGCGGGAGGCCTTGTCTGCGAATAATACTGTCGCTCATCGTGTCATTCCTGTGCTTGAACTGAATTACAGACTGGGGATTATAACCCCTATTTCAAGTAGACTGCAGGCATGCCCCAATCCCTCGAAGACTGGCTGCTCGACAATGGTTACGGTGCTATCCGGCGGCGCCAGATGCTGGGCGGTGGCTGTATCAACGACGTGAGTCGGCTCTACACGTCCCGGGGCACAATCGTACTCAAGCAAAATTCCGCCGCTCCTGGCGACATGTTCCGCGCCGAGGCCGAAGGCCTCGAGGCGCTCGCTGCAGCACGGGCAATCAGGATTCCGAAGGTGCTGCACCACGCACAGGATTACCTGTTGCTGGAAGACCTTGGCGAGTCGTCGACTGCTGGTGACTACTGGACCCTGCTCGGCGAGCAACTGGCCGCCCTGCATGCCCAGCCGCAGCCGCAGTTCGGTTTCACTATGAATAATTACTGTGGATCCACGACGCAGATAAACACTTTGACCGGTAACGGGCATCGGTTCTTCGCCGAGCAGCGGCTCATGGAACTCGGTCACCGGGCCTACGAGGCAGGGCTATTGGACAGCACCCGCCGGCAGCAGCTGGACTCAATAGCGACACGGCTGGACCGCTGGATTCCCGCACAGGCGGCCGTGCTCATTCACGGCGATCTGTGGTCGGGCAATATTCATTGTGACAAAAGGGGGCAGCCCGCACTCATAGATCCGGCCTGCTACTGGGGATGGGCCGAGGCAGAACTGGCCATGACCACACTGTTCGGCGGCTTCGCCCCGGCATTCTATGACGCCTATGCCGCTGCAAGTGGTCTAGAGGCAGACTGGCGGGAACGCGCGAGTCTCTACAATCTGTACCACCTGCTTAACCACCTGCTCCTGTTCGGAGGCAGCTACGTGCAGTCGGTATCTGCAATTCTCGACCGCTATGGGAATTAGTGCCGGGGATCAGGCCGCTCTGCGCAACACAGTCAGTGGACTGATACGCACCACTCCGCGGGTGGTGGCCAGGCCCAGACCTCCGATAATGACCATGCCCACCAACGGCCCCAGGGGCCATACCCAGAAATGGAAGCCAAACTCCTGCTCGAAGACTTGCTCCTGCAAGTAGTACAGGCTGAATTCTGCACCGATGGTGGCGATGATGCCCGCTATCAATCCGATAAACGCGAACTCTATCAGCAGGCTGCTAAGGATCAGTTTCTGACCTGCTCCCAGGGTACGCAAAATGGCGTTTTCCTTGAAACGCTCATCCAGGGTCGCATTCACACAGGCCAGCAGCACCAGGGCACCGCAGACCAGCACCAGGATGGAAATCAACTCGATAGCCGACGTCACCTGGGAAATAATCGTCTGAATCTGTTCTATGAGCGCATCGATCTCAATAACGACCATGGTAGGAAAAAGGCGAATGAGGTCATTCAACAGGATCTTCTGTTCGCTCTCCATCAATGCCGTCGACAGATAGGTGCCGCCCAGGTGATCGATGGTGCCAGGGGAGAAAATAATGAAGAAGTTCGGCTGCATGTTGTCCCAGCGCACACTGCGGAAACTGCTCACCTCGGCCACGATGACTTCCTGGTTCACTTCGAACTCCAGGCGATCACCCAACTCCAGCCCCAACCAATCGGCGTATTCCTCTTCGATCGAGACGAAGCCGGGCTCGGATTCGGTACCCCACCATGCGCCTGCGGTGATCAGGTTATCGGGCGGAACCTCATCAGCCCAGGTGACCTGGCGACGGCTCAACCCCCCACGCACCCGGGTGCCGCTCTCTTCTGCATCGGCTGTTGACCCCGGCCCGTCAGCCAATGCTGCCTCAGTCTCGGCGGCCAATTCGACATCGTCGAGGCTGGCATTCTCGGTCAGGCTTCCACCTTCATTCCCCTCGTCGTCATCCATATCGCCACTGACTTCAGGCAGGTCGCCATTGATACGGGTAACCCGGGCGCTGATGAGAGGATAGAAGGCGTTCGCCTCGACGCCGTTCTCGGCAAAGAAATTTTCGATACCGCTGATCTGCTCGCGGCTAATATTCATCATGAAATGGTTGGGGGTGTCCTGGGGAAGCTGCGCCTGCCATTCATCGATGAGATCGGTGCGCAGCAGGGTAAGAATCAGCAAGGACATAATGGTCACGGAAAACACCATGACCTGCAGCACATTCTCGCGGCGCCGTCGGCGTGCAGCAGTCATGGCCAGTTTCCAGGCGCTGCCAGCCCGCATGCCCATGGAGCCGCTGGACTGCAGGAACAGATAGGACACCAGGGACAGGAAGACGGCAATCGCCGCCACAGCGAGCATCAGCACAGAGGTGAGCTGGAAATCCTGGCTGTACCAGTACACCAGCAGCACAGTACCCAGAATACCGAACACATAAGGGAGCTGGTCGCTGATCTTCTGCTGACTGACATCCTTGCGTAGAACACGCAGAGGTGGAGTCTCACGAAGCGCCAGCAATGGCGGCAATGCGAATGCGAGAAGGCAGATCAAGGCCGTCAGCGCACCAATGATGAAAGGCTCAAAACTGGGCGGAGGCAGATCCACCAGCATGATGCTTTGCAACATCTGCAGGATTCCCTGGTGTACCAGCCAGCCGAGGACACTGCCGACCACAATGGCAATAGCTGCTAACACTAACTGTATGATCAGATAGATCGACGTGATCTGACTCGATGTACAGCCCAGGGTTTTCAGGATAGCGACGTAGTCGAAGTGCCGCTCACTGTAGCGCTTGGCTGTCAATGCGATGGCCACACCCGCCAGGATTACGGCAAACAGGGATCCCAGCAGCAGAAAGCTTTCGGCACGATCCAGCGCGTCGCTTACTTCCTGGCTCTCATCCCGCACGTCACGAATATAGAAACGTCCACGCCATTCTTCCCTGGCGCGGAACCAGTCTTCGAAGTCATCGAGCATCGACACATCGTCGTTGGCAAACAGATAGCGATAACTTACCCGGCTCCCGAGTTGCACCACATTGGTTGCCGCCACATCATCCATGTGCAGCATCAACCTTGGGCCGGCATTGTCCAGCATACTGCCACCGGCTCGATCCGGTTCGGTGATAATGATCTTGCCAACCCGCAGCTCCGCCTCGCCGACATAGACTGTATCCCCCACCTCGATACCGAGTGCTGGCAAGGCCCGCGCTTCCAGCCAGACTTCTCCGGGCGGCGGACCGTTTTGGACCGGTGTACCGCGCACGAAAGCCTGCTCGGCGATGATCACATCACCACGCAGCGGATAATTTCCGCTGACTGCCTTGGCAGCCACCAGCAGGTTACCGGTGTCGGAAAACGCCATGGAAGTAAAGGAAAGAGTTTCCGCCGTGCGCAAGCCCCTGGCCTGGCCTTCCAGCAATACTTCCTCCGGCAATTCTCCTCGACCGCTGACTATGCGATCGGCAGCCAGCATATTCGCCGATTCCAGTAGCAGGGCTTTTTCCAGGCGGTCGGTAAACAGCGCGATGCCGCTGACAGATGTCACGGCCATCACCAGGGCAATAAATAGCAGTTTCAATTCGCCGCCCTGCCAATCACGCCACAGCATGCGCAGGGCGAGAGCGAGCAGGCTTCTCAGCGGTTTGCGATCCTGTACAGCATGGGATGCGAGTTCAGGCACTGGCGCTCTCTCCGGCTCGCGCAATCACGGAGTCATCGGCTATCTCGCCCGCTACCAGTTTGATGATGCGATCGCAGCGCTTCGCGAGGCGCTCGTCATGGGTAACCAGCACCAGGGTTGTAGAGAATTCCCGGTTCAGGTCAAACAGTAGATCGATGACTTTGGCACCGGTGGCGGTGTCGAGGTTGCCGGTAGGCTCATCGGCAAAGAGTATTCTGGCCTCGGTGGCAAATGCCCGGGCGATGGCAACCCGCTGCTGTTCCCCACCGGACAATTGATTGGGATAGTGGTGCCAGCGCTCGCTGAGACCAACCCGCTCCAGCAGGGCACGTGCCTTTTCCCTCGCCGCAGCATCACCCTTGAGTTCGATTGGCAGCATCACATTCTCCAGCGCGGTCAGGCTGGGCAGCAATTGAAAAGACTGGAATACAAAGCCGACCAGTTGTCCGCGCAGTATGGCCCGTTGCTCCTCATCCATGGCGCTGAGGGACTTGCCATTCAGCTTGACGTCGCCCGATGTGGCCCCATCGAGGCCAGCCATGAGTCCCAGCAGGGTAGACTTGCCTGACCCGGAGGCACCGACGATGGCGACGACCTCGCCCTCGCGAATGGCCAGGTCAATGCCTTTGAGGATAGTGAGAAGCCCTTCACTGGTTTGGACGCTCTTCACCAGCTGGCTGATTTCTATCATGGGGTGCGCTCCTTGCTGCAATCGATCGGGATTATAGACGATCTGCATGTTCCCGGTTTAACAGACTGAGAGCTTATCGAGTGATCGCCCTGTCTGCTATAGTCGTAATCACGAGGGAAGCTGTGCCTGACTTAGTTTCCTAACGTCGAAAAACACCCTACGGTTTAACACAATTCGCGGCAAAGCCCCGCAGTGATACGATGAAATCCCTGATTATCCGACTATTGGCAGTTTTCCTGCTGCTGGCACCTCTCTCCGGCCTGGCCCAGTCGAAACCCGGCACGGCGAGCCAGACCCTGATGGTGTTCGGCGATAGTCTCAGCGCCGCCTACGGCATGGAAGAAGAACAGGGCTGGGTTAATTTGCTGGATGCGAAACTGGCTGAAGAGCGCTATGACTATACCGTCATCAACGCCAGCGTCAGCGGTGAGACAAGCACCGGCGGCCTCGCCCGCTTGCCAGCCATGCTGGAGGCCCATAAACCAGACCTGGTGATCCTCGAACTGGGGGGCAACGATGGCCTGCGCGGACTGCCCCTGGGCACACTGAAAGACAACCTGCAGCAGATGGTAAACCTAGTCCGGGAATCCGGCGCCGATATCCTGCTGGCAGGAATCCAGATCCCTCCCAACTATGGCCCACGCTACACCCTGCCATTCTTCGAACTGTTTGCTGAACTGGCGACCGAAAACGCACTGCCTATGGTGCCCTTCCTGATCGATGGCATCCCCCAGCAGCCTGAACTCATGCAGAACGATGGCATTCACCCACGCGCGGAAGCCCAGTGGATGATCGTTGAGAACGTGTGGCCCCACCTGGAACCACTGTTGGAATCCTGAAAGAGAGGGATAGCATGCCCTGGCAGGCAACCGGGGTACTAGCGGAGGGTCAGCCTGATGTTATTCGCATCATCGAGGTCGAAGCCCCGGTCCCTGTAGAAACGACGAAGCGCCTCGGTATCACCCTTGGCCTCACCAACCAGGCTGCTTACCCGCTCATCCTTGCAGAAAGCAATCACTTCGTTCAGCAGCGCAGAACCGATACCTTTGTTACGGTAGTTTTGAGAGACCTCGATAAGCTTGAGGCAATAACTGACCCCCGGGGTCTTGCCTTCCGCCAGAGCTGAATTGGCACTCTTCCGAGGCAATTGATGACGGGCCACGGCACGGGAACTCAATTGCGCCATACCCACCGGCTGATAACCGTAATACGCTTTAAAGAATAGACGTGGCGCCAAACCATTGGGTTTGGTGAGTCGGATATCCGCCAGTTCGGTTTCGACGGGCAGTAACTGCAGACCTTTCATCTCTGTGCTCGTTGGCGAATTTCGCGCCGTTTTTTTATTACAACTGGTGCCACAATTGGCAAATTGCTCATGGTTGGCCCAAGGCGGTGTTTCTCGCCTCCGGGGCGTTGCCGACCGGCGCATTGCTGCGCGACAGCAGCCAACACCAAAGAGTGCCTTTACCTCTCAATATTTTGGAATTATTTACCCCCTATCCTGAAGACTGCAGGTGGAGGATTCGTGACATGGATCACATTTTTCCCCCTTTATTTGGAATCAGGGCATGATATTTTCAGGAGCGAGGCCATTACTACTGAATTTCGTGGCCGATGAGTCCCTAAGCCTGTACAGCATGCAGGCGGAGAACAGATTGCAGAGCGCTATCAACAATAACGCGAGATTGTAATTTCCAGCCAGATCATAATACCAGGCCACCAGGATTGGCCCGAACGCCGACATTCCGAAGGTAAAAGGCATGGCCATGGAACGCACCGAACCGAGGTAGCGCCTGCCAAAGAAGGACGCCCAGATAACTTCCTGCAGCGGCAACAGGCCACCCCAGCCAACTCCCATCAGGAGAAAGCCTGCATACACCAGCCAATCGACCCGGGCCGAGATACTGAATACGATCAGCATTACCGCGGCGCCTGTCACCGCCGCGCCCAGGGCCGCCAGCTTCCGTGGATTGTAGAGATCGATCATCACACCCCACAGCGGCTTGCTCAGGAAAGCCGGTATCGACGCCAGGGAGATCATGGAAGATGCCACCAATCGCGAGTAGTTGGCGTCTGTCATCAGGGGAATAGTCTGGGTGAGCATCACGGTGATAGAGATCTGGAACAGACCAAAGGCCATCACCAGCAAATAGAAACTGAGGGTTCGCATCGCCTGGGCACGGGTCATGGACCGGGCGAAGTCCAGGCGCGCCGCCTCCCCGAGTCCGGAAGACAGCTCTTCGGCCGTGCGACCGTCGGGATGCAGCTGATAGTCTTCCGGGCTGCGACGCACGAGACTCGCTGCCGGCAACGTGAGCAGCAGCGCCGCCACACCCAGGATTCGCCAGGAGTCACGCCAGCCAAAATTGTCCACCAGGAAGGTCGTGATGGGAGGCAGTATGATTCCTGCCAAGGAAATGCCCATGCCCGCCAGCGCAACAGCTTTGCCACGACGCTCCACGAACCACTTGCCCAGGGACACATTCACCACCAGGTTGCCGATCATCGCCGCCCCCATGGTGAGCATCAGTCCGTTGACCAGCAACCACTCACCAAGAGTCTGGATAGTAGAAAGATATAGCATGGCGGCGGCCAACAGAAATCCACCCGCAAGCATGAAGGGCCTGCCACCGAAGCGATCTATGTGGGAGCCAATGGCAAATCCTGTGGCTGCAAAAACCAGTTGACCAATACTGCGTGATGCCGTGAATTCCGCCCTGCTCCAGCCAAACTCCTCGGTCATTGGAATCATGAACGATCCCACGACATAGTTGGCCATGCCGACGGCGACAAACTGGGTCACGAAACCGGCCACCACAATCCAGTAGCCGTAATAAAAGCTGCGCATGCGATCCGATACAGAGAAAAGATGGATGCCAGGCGAGGCGCTGACGCAGTGAATATTAGTTTATCGCCACCCGATAGTATACCCACAGCATGTAGGCACCCCATGCCAGGGCCATTAGAATTAGACCTGACCCTATAGTATCGACAATGGCAGCTATGCGGGTATCCTCATTGAGCATTCCGAGGGGTCGCAACAGGTTGGCCCAGTCGTGACTGCCAGGCCTGTCGGCCCCTGTTCCGCCTCCCAGCAGCGGTAGTCGCAGCGCACGCGCATCAGCGATATAGGGGGCGACGTCTTTGAGGGACTGCCCCACCCACCAAAGGCAGGCGGACGCGGCAAAGGCATCCTTGTTCTTCAGCAGAAATGCCACCATCAGACCCAGGGGCAGCAGCACCTGGAAGGCACTGCCACCGAAGAAGGTCATCCAGCGCCCAAAGGGGCTGAATATGACATGACCCGCCTCATGGAAGATCAGGTCTATATTATGAAACCAGTGATTCATGATCGTCGCCGAGCGGAAATCCATGGCCAGAAAATTCAGGCCCCACCAGAGCAGGAGCAACCAAACCAGGCCATAGCCAAACACTTCTCCACGGTCTACATGCGGCCGAGCACGCAGGAAGACCTGAATCAGCCCCTTGGACAGGCGGAAACCTTGTCCGGCATCGGGGCTCTGTGCAGGCTGTTCGCTGTAGTCAGGATCGCTCGCCAGTGACTTGAGCCACTTGCTATAAACGAGCCCGCAGTCGGGGCAAGTCGCGGGCGGCGCTACACCTTCTTCTGACTTGAAACCACATTTGGGACAGGTAGCGTACATCGGTTTTCTGAACGGGGATCAGTAATGGTTGCTGCCAAGTGGCGCAAGTAAAATTAATAGCGTGGTAGCTGGAAGTGTAGCCGTTTCAGCCGTGGCCGGATACGAAGCGTTGCAAGCGATTCAACTGCCTGGCTCAGGGAAACTGATAGCGAATACCGCGGGAGCTATCCCGACCTCCGGATACACCACCGCTGCCTCGATTGGAATGTCGCACAGCAAATCGCTCCAGTTGCTCACGCTCGTACTGGCGTTGCATCTGCCGGTTTTCGACGGCACTGCGATGGCCATAACGACCCGGAACGACCACGGTTACCCGTTCGGTTCCGCGCCTGCCGCCCGCATCACGCTTGTCAGCGGGTAGCGAAGGATCAACGCTGCGGCCACTGTGAGCGGGCGGTAGGCGATGCTGGCTGATGATCAGTGGACTGTAGATAAACACCTGGGGAGCAGGTTCGACATAGTTCGTGTAATAAAACTCGCTGTTCAGGCCACTGAACAGATTGCTTATCAAGCCGACCTGGCTGTACACATAACGATTGTGCTCCCGGCCCGAACGCAGGAAAGCCTCTTCCAGTTCCCGGTAGTGCCGTGCCACATCCTGAAATTCGGAGCGCAGGAAGGAGCCACTGCGATTGCGACGGATGGCACGCACGAGATCTGCTGCTGCGCGGCTCAAGCGGTCCGCCGAAAAACGCACGCTGCCATAGCCACGGCTGTTTTTCAGCTCGGTCGCCAATGCGGAACTCACCTGGTTGAGTTCGGTGGCGAGTCGGGACATTTCAATCTGGGTGGCACTGGCCGCTGCAGGAACGGCCAGCAAGAGCATCAAGAAGAAACTGACACGCCCACGACTGAACAGGCTGACGCGTCGGGCGCAGGGTCTGGCGACGCTGGATTTACTCATATCGCACACTCCAATGCGAATCAGTGTATCAGGGTTTCATCCCTCAGGCTAAGTGACAGTCTTAAGCTGACGCATTAACAGGCACTGAACAGGGTGGCTTATGAGCTATTGCTGCAATACGCACGACGCCATATAAGCGCCGGCAATAAGAGCTGGTTGGGGCCAGGAAACACAGAGGACTCACAGCCCACAGTCACTCGCCTGATCTAGTAGTAATGCGTTTCGCTGTCTTCCCCGGCGACGATGGCCAGGTACTGGGCAATCACCGCCTCCATGCCCTGCAGAATGCATTCCACCACCAGGGCATGGCCGATGGACACCTCCAGGATATTCGGAATCTGCAGGAAGCGGCGCAGGTTCTTGAGATCCAGATCATGCCCCGCATTCACCCCCAGGCCCGCCTCGTCTGCCGCCCGGGCCGTGGCTGCATATTTCTCGAATACCGGATGCTCGGATTCCAGCCCGAAACTTTGAGCATAGCTCTCGGTATACAACTCGATACGATCGGCACCGATGGCCTTCACCCCCGCCACCAGCTCTGGTTCGGGATCCAGAAACAGGCTGCTGCGTATGCCGGCTGCCCGCAATCGCTTGAGAGCGGGCTCCAGCAGCGTCTCACTGCCCGCCACTTTCCAGCCGTGGTCGGACGTCAGCTGACCTGGCTCATCCGGCACCAGGGTGCATTGTGCGGGCTTTACCTCACACACCAGATCCAGAAATTCGGCAGAAGGGTAGCCTTCGATGTTGAATTCGACATCCGGATACAGGGCCAGGAACTCCGCCAGCTCATACACATCCTGGCGAGTCACGTGACGTTCGTCCGGTCTCGGATGCACCGTAATACCCTTCACTCCCAGGTTGATGAAGCGCTGCGCGAAATTCTCCAGGTTCGGAAAATCACGGCCCCGGGAATTCCTGATCAGGGCGATCTTGTTGAGATTGACGCTTAGCATTGCCATGTCGATTACTCCTGTCCCGGGCTGTGAGGGCTGGCGAGAAAGTCACGCAGAATCTTCTGTACCGCCTGTGGTTTTTCTGCATGCACCCAGTGGCCGGTTTCCATTATCACCTTAACGCTTGCCCGGGGAAACGACTGGCGGGTCTCCCGCTCGTGCTCAGCCTGAATGTAGTTGGACAAAGCCCCCTTGATAAACAGGGTCGGTTTGTCGAAGGGCGTGCCGGGTCCGGGCTTCTCTCGCAGGCGATCGTAGTTGGCCGTTATGGCTTCGAGGTTGAGCCGCCAGCGATACCGCTTGTCGTCACCTCGCACCAGGTTGGTCAGGACGAACTGCCGGGTCTCCTCGTCTCGAATATAGTCGCGCAAGAACGCCTCGGCGTCTTTCCTGGTATTCACCTGCCCGAAGTCCAGCCTGGCCATGCCATCGAGGACGGCGAGGTGCCCATCGGCGCTGCTGGCATACTGCACCGGCGCAATGTCCACGACCACGAGTTTCTGCACGAGCCGGGGCTCGGTAAGCGCAAGCTGCATGGCAACCTTGCCCCCCATGGAATGGCCCACCAGGGCACAGGAGGGAATATCCAGATCCTGCAGGAGCCTGGCCACATCGCGCGCCATCAGCGGATAGTCCATGGCGGGACTATGGGGGGAATCTCCATGATTCCGCAGATCCACACCGTAGACGGCGTAGTCGTCAGCCAGCTGTTTGCAGTGCCAACCCCAATTGGAGAGACTGCCAAACAAGCCATGGAGAACCAACAGCGGGGAACCCGAATCCGAATACTGCCGATAGTTCAGCTGCAGGGTGCTGGAATCAGTCAAGGGTCTTAAGAATCTCCAGCACATCGTCGTGGTGAGACTTGGTTTTCACCTTGTCCATGATGTGCACAAGCTTGCCCTGCCTGTCGATGATGAATGTGGTCCTGATGATTCCCATGAACTCGCGTCCCATGAACTTCTTCAGCCCCCATACTCCGTATTTTTCCGCGACGGCGTGATCTTCATCCGAAAGCAGCGTGAAATTCAGGGATTCTTTCTCTTCAAATTTTTTCAGGCGCGCCACCGGGTCGGGACTGACACCCAGGGCCACCGCCTTGTAGCGGCTCAATGCACGCTTGCTGTCCCGCAGGCCACAGGCCTGAACGGTACATCCCGGGGTCATTGCCTTGGGATAAAAATAGAGAACAAGGTTTTTCTCTCCCTTGAAATCCTTGAGGCTTACCTTGTTTCCTGCTTGATCAAGCAGGGTAAACGCAGGGGCCTGATTACCAATTTTGAGCTCTGCCATATTAATCCTTAGTTGCATGTTCGCTTGCGCATTGAGCGCCTGCAAATTCAGATCCCGGCGAATAGACCAGGAACACAGGCGCATTATACCGGCCCGGTGAAGATAAATAACATCGGGCTACAAATTCGAATTCTTCGACAATACCTCAAAAACAATTCGATATTTACGAACAAAAAGCAGTTAAACCCATGTTGCAGGCTGAGATACAATAGCCTCCCTGACAGCGCCCCACAGTGGGTATGTTAAAACTCACAGCTTGATTACAAAAGATCGAAATCGGTGCGCATAGGAATTGTCGGTGGCGGACAGCTCGCAGCCATGCTGGTAAAGGCCAATCAGGAAGTCGGCGCCCCTAACCAGATTCACGTACTTGACCACAACAGCAACTGCCCAGCCGCACTGGCCGGCGGTATTCACGTGCCCGGCAATAGCGCAACGGGCGAGGGATACCGGGATCTGGCAGCGCGCAGCGACATCATTACCCTCGACCTGGAAAACGTGGCTGTAGACAAACTGGCTGAGCTGCAGTCCGAACACCTCAAGGTGATACCCGACCTGACTCTGCTGCAACGCATTACGGACAAACTCGAGCAGAAAAAGTGGCTGCAAGAGCTGGGCCTGCCCACGGCGGCATTTCAGCCCCATGACGGCGAAAACCCCGTCGAAGAATCGCAGTTCGGCTTCCCGGTAGTCCAGAAGGCAGCGCGCGGCGGCTATGACGGACGCGGCGTGTTTGTGCTGCGCAGCGCCGCGGACAACGACTCACGCCTGCGGGTTCGAGGGTATCTGGAACAGTACATCGAGCGTAAAATGGAAGTGTCGGTTATGGTGGCTGCCAATACCGCAGGGGAAGTGCGGGCCTATCAGGCGGTTGAAATGGTCTTCCACGAGGGAGGCAATGTGCTGGACTATCTGGTGGCCCCGGCCAGACTTCCTGACCGGCAACTGCAAGCCGCCCAGGACCTTGCCATCAGGGCCATCAGCGCCATCGGCGGAACCGGCATATTCGGCATCGAGATGTTCCTCACCAGGGACGACGAACTCCTCATCAACGAGATTTCGCCCCGTACCCATAACAGTGGCCACTACACCACCGAAGCCTGTGTAAGCTCGCAGTTTGACCAACAACTTCGTATCCTTAGCGGGCAGGCATTGGGAGATGTACGTCAATTGGTCCCCGCCGTGATGTTTAATATTCTGGGAGCGGCTGGTTTTGAAGGCGACACCGTGGTTGACATCGATCCCCTGCTGGAAGGCGATGACCAGATCGCCATCCATATCTATGGCAAGACCCACTGCTTTGCGGGTCGCAAGATGGGGCATGTCACCGTGACGGCAGATACCGTCGAGGATGCCCTGGCGAAAATGCTGGACAGCCGCGAAAGGATAACCATAAGAGGAGCCAAACAACTTGTCTGAATCGAAAACCGCACTGGTTGGAATCATCATGGGCAGCGACAGTGACCTGCGGGTCATGCAGGCTGCTGCGGACACCCTCGACAATCTGGGAATCGCCTACGAGCTAACCGTGGTCTCAGCCCACCGCACACCGCATCGCATGTTCGGTTATGCGCGCAGCGCAGAAGAACGCGGCCTCAGGGTCATCATCGCTGGCGCCGGGGGCGCCGCCCATTTGCCGGGCATGGTGGCCTCCCTGACAGTATTACCGGTCATCGGTGTACCCGTCGCCGTTACCGCCCTGCAGGGCCAGGATTCCCTGTTGTCTATCGTACAGATGCCCAGGGGAATTCCCGTTGCCACGGTCGCGATCGACAACGCCACCAATGCCGGATTGCTTGCCGCGCAAATCATCGGCTCCAGCGATCTGGGAGTTCGCGAGAAATTGCAGGAGTTCCGCAAGGCCCAGACACAGGCTGTGCTGGACAAGGTCGAACAGCTGGAGAATTAGCTGCTGATACCAGCGCGGGCTTGCATGCTAGTATCCTGCCATGGATTCCCTTCCTACCTCCATCGTAGTCCTGACCGGAGCCGGTATCTCGGCGGAGTCCGGCATAGAGACGTTTCGAGCCGCCGACGGCTTATGGGCTAATCACCCGGTAGAAGAAGTGGCGACCCCTGAGGGTTTCGCCGCCAATCCACAACTCGTCTACCAATTCTACAATCAACGGCGACGACAACTGCTCTCACCAGAAGTAGGGCCCAATGCGGCTCACAGTGCGCTGGCAAAATTTGAGCATGAGTTCGAGGGGGATTTTCTGCTGGTCACCCAGAACGTGGACAACCTTCATGAGCGTGCAGGTTCCCGAAACCTGCTGCATATGCATGGTGAGCTTCTCAAGATGCGCTGCCTCAATTCGAGACTGGTCTACGAGATCGCGGAAGATTTTGACTTCGACACCGAATGCAAATGCTGTCGCTCCCCCGGCAACCTGCGACCGCATATAGTCTGGTTTGGCGAGATGCCTTTTCACATGCATCAGATCAACATGGCGCTGGAAGCTTGCGACCTGTTTATTGCGATTGGCACTTCGGGGAATGTGTACCCGGCGTCTGGATTCTATCAAACCGCCAAGATTGGCAAGGCACATACGGTGGAACTGAACCTGGAATCGACCGGCTCGCGATTTGACAGGCATGACTATGGACCTGCCACCGAACGGGTACCTGCATTCCTCGAAACCATATTGCAGATGCAAAATCGGCGAGCAGCGCAGTGATGGCGCTGGCTTTCAGCCAGGCACCGCATGGGATAAGCTGCTCCAAACCGCTCCGCTTTCGTTAACGCGAACACCAGCAGAACCCTGTGCAGTCAGGTGCCCATGCTGCGGAGAAACCGGCCTCGCCGGCAGGCGAAGGACTCTGAACGATCAAGGGTAGAAGATCATGCTGAAGAAGGTATTAAAAACAGTCGCTGCGATTGCGGTCCTCGTTGTCGTGCTTGGGCTGGTCGCTTACATCGCCACGGGGGCACAGGGACCTGCAGCCGATTCCCCAAGTGCCGCATGGCTGGAGCCTGGACCCTATGCAGTTGCCACCCAGGAACTGTTGCTGGTAGACAGTACCCGCCCGACTGCCCGGAATCGCGATGTGCCCGAAAAACCGGATCGCAGATTCCCCAGCACACTCTGGTATCCAGATGACTTCAATGGACCGTATCCGCTGATTGTGCACAGCCATGGCATCGTATCCAACCGCTCGGAACTCGCCTACCTGGCCGAGGCACTGGCCAGTCGCGGCTACGTGGTTATCGCCACCGACTACCCACTCACCAACGGCGCCACACAAGGCGGCGCCAATGCAGACGATGTTGTGAACCAGCCCGCCGATATCAGCTTTCTCATCGATTCAGTCATCGGTCTTACCGGTGAAGACAAGCCATTCCCGGGCACGATAGACCAGAGCCGAATCGGCCTGACCGGGTTTTCACTGGGCGGTCTCACAACCTATCTCACCGCCTATCATCCGCGCTGGCGTGACCCGAGAATCGCCGCCGCCGTGGCCATAGCCGGGCCCTCCGCAATCTTTGCACCGCAATTCTTCCGTTCTACCAATATCCCCTTCCTGGCTATCGCCGGGACTTCTGATGCGCTCATAGAACATCGGCGTCATGCTGCCGATATTCCGGCCCGTGCCAGCAACGCCTCGCTGGTGACAATCGAAGGTGGCTCCCATCTGGGCTTTGTAGGCATGGCGGATCCCATGTTTCGATTCAGCGACAACCCGGACAGCCTCGGCTGTGCCGCGGTGATGGCTGTACTGGGGGATGATCCTAACGCCACCTTCCTGACCCTTGGCAGCCCGGAAGAAGGTGTGGATCCGCAGCGGGATCTACCCGGTATCTGCGACTATGGCTATGGGGAGACCACCCACCCGGGGCGGCAGCACATGATCACCCAGATCGCGGCCGTGAGCTTCCTGGAGTCGGTGTTCAACCCCGATGCCAGGCAACGCGAGGCAGCACGCGAACAGTTGCAGGTGGCGCTGGCTGCTGATTTTGAAGAGGCGAGCTTCACACCCTGAAGTGACCAGCCACCTAAGGCCGTGTCACAGCAGGAAGCGGAAGACACCAGGCAACAGGCATTGCCTGTCATCACAGAGCTGATAATGCAGGCGCAGCTCCAGAGGACCCGGGTTATCCGATTTACAGCTCACCGCAAAATCGACTTCGATTTCACCGGAATTAATTGCCACTTCGATTCCCGCCGAGATAATCGATCCACTGGCCGGCGGATAGTTCACCTTCAGTAGCTCCCAACTGGCTTGGTCTGCCAGCTCCAGCCGCAGGGGGAGCAGACTGTCAGACGTCTCGTCGGCCGCAGTCAGGTGCCATGGCTCGGCAATCCGGCAACGAATACTGCATTGCACAGGCTGTTCGGGCGCGCAGGCGTCACAGCGGCTTTGGGCCTCACCGCGAATCAACCCACCAGCGCCGTACTGGATCAGCAGGAAGCTCGCGGATTCAGCCTGGGCTTGTACGCGCATGATGCTGCAATGGTTGAGTGGGCTGTCATCGACGACTGCCTGCAGCTTTCGCAGTGCAGTCTCTCGCACCGCTACGAAGTCAGACATGGCCTGCTGCCCGTCAAGCAGGGCACTCCTCTGTTCCAGCATCCACAAACAGTCCAGCGCGGTCGCCACTGCCGATAGCTCTGCACCATCACCGGCATTACGGGACCGCACCAATACCGGCCCTCGCTGCTGTGCCGGACTAAGGAAGAAACTGCCACCCTCCTCATCCCAGAAGCTGGCAAGTACACCCCGCATCAACTTCTGTGCCTGCCGCAGATACTCTATCGACCCGCCAGCATCGAAAAGCAGGATCAGGGCATACGCCAGATTGACATAGTCCTCAAGCTGGGCCGCGATGGAGACCTCGCCATCGAGATAGATACGGGTCAGTTCACCCTCTTTACTTACATTGCTGGCAAGCATGTGATCCACTGCCTTGCGAGCAGACTCGAGCCAGCGCCTCTCACCCATCACCACCGCGGCCTGGATCAACGTACCGGCCATAGCAGCACACCAGGCCACGATACGCTTGTCGTCCCTGATGGGATGGATGCGTTGTTCGCGCACGCGGTATAACTCCAATAGTGCGGCATCGAGTCGCTGCAGAAAATCATCGCCATACTGTTCCTGCCATTCCGCCAGCGATCGCTCCAGATGCAGGATATTTCCGCCCTCGAAATTACCCAGCCTGGAAACCTCGAACACATCGATTACCATGGCCGCCTGCTCCGACGACAAGGCTGCCTCGATCTGGGCAGGAGTCCAGAGGAAAAACGTACCCTCAGCCCCTTCGCTATCCGCATCGGTTGCCGAGTAATAGCCTCCCTCCGTCAATTCCATGTCTCGCAGCACGTAGTCGAGGGTCTGCTTGCAGATACGGGCGAAGAACGGCTCGCGGCTGAGCATCCAGGCACGCAGGTACACGAGCCCGAGCTGGGACTGGTTGTAGAGCATCTTTTCAAAATGCGGCACCAGCCAGTCGGCGTCCACACTGTAGCGATGGAAACCACCGCCTACCTGATCATAGAGGCCACCTCTGCCCATACCGTGCAGGGCCCTGCTCACAAAGCCCAGCGCGTCCTCACACTCTTCGCGAGCCGCATACTCAAGCAGGTAGAGCAGTATGGGCTCCTGCGGAAATTTGGGCGCGCCTGCCAGACCTCCTCGTTGCGAATCTTCACGCTGCACGAGTGCCTCCACCAACTGCCTGGCAGTGATAGCATTGCTGTCGCCCGCTGGTTTGTTATTCAGAATACGCTGCACGGCAGCCTGCACCGAATTCGCACTCTTGTGCAACTCGTCACGCCGCTCATTCCATGCGCTGCCAATCTGGTCCAGCAACTGCAGGAAATTGGCAGGCGGGAAATAGGTCGCGGCGAAGAAGGGTTTTCCATCGGGCATGAGAAAATTGGACATGGGCCAGCCTCCATGCCCGGAAATCAGCTGAACAGCTGTCATGTAAATCTCATCGATGTCCGGATATTGTTCCCGGTCCATCTTGATACTGATGAAATCCCGGTTAAGTACCTTCGCCACATCGATGTTGTCGAAACTCTCCACCTCCATGACATGACACCAGTGGCAGGTGGAATAGCCAATGGAAAGAAAGACGGGCTTGTCTTCTCGAGCCGCGGTGGCGAAGGCCTCTTCGCCCCAGGGGTACCAGTTGACCGGGTTATGCGCATGTTGCAGCAGGTAGGGAGAGTCTTCCAGGATCAGGCGATTGATGAACAGCGCCTTGCCCGTTTCATCCAGGTGCTCTGTACGCTTGTCATAACTCCCCGACTTGGCGCTTTCCGCGGACCGCAATTGCTGTTCGAGGGGGGTATTGTCCGGTTCTTTCATGGATAAACCTTTGTGCTACACTCGAGAGGGGTGTACTGTCATATCGGGACGCCAAAGCCATCATGGATATTCAAAGCACACTCTCAGAGGACGGGAGTACACTGACCCTGGCTTTACTTGGCAAGTTTGATTACACCTGCCAGCAGATGTTCCAGTCTGCTTATCAGGACGTTTCCCCGAAACCCGAGAAGTTCGTCCTCGATGCCCTGGAACTGCAGTCGATGGATAGTTCCGCCCTCGGTATGCTGCTTCTGCTTCGCAATCATGCCGGCGGAGACGATGCCGATGTAGCGATCGTCAATGCCAAGCCCGACATCATCAAGTTGCTGGAAACCTGTAAATTCAACGAATTATTCAAGGTATCAGCCCTGGGCTGAAGCAAACAATTTTAAGCCCCGGGCTGAAATAAAATCAGCCACACTCCGCTCTTATTCATTACGCCACCCGTTCACGCGCGGGTGGTCCTCACAAGCCCTTTGCCTACCCCCGCTCCCCGCGGTGGTTTTTTTGCCCTTTCCCGCATGCGCTACAGCAAGGCTGCGAGTTTCTCGGAAAAATAAGGCCGGCCTCGCGCGTTGACCGCCGTGGCAGTAATGCTGGCCTTGAGAGCCAGCTCACCACCGCTACCCAGCCTGATCTCCTGATCGAATACGATTCGCAGCTTCGAAGGTCGCCGAACCTCGACAGATACCTCGAACAGGTCTCCCGCGCGCAAGGGTCTTCGATAGTCCAGTTCCGCCTTCGCTACCACGATTATCACTCCGGCCGCCGTGAGTTCCGCGAAGTTCAAGCCCCGACTGAGCAGAAACTCGTGGCGGGCGTGCTCCAGGTAGTGTTGATAGATGGCGTTGTTGACTATGCCCTGCATATCGCACTCATAGTCCCGCACCTTCATTTCCAAACAGAATGGCATGTCAACCGGCTTTCTTATGCAGTGAATTTCGATTCGACAGCCTAGCGGAAATTTAAGCGCTTCGATAGTTGGCGATGATGAAATCCTGTTCCTATACTTGAGTCAGAGGCAAGGAAGCCTCGCAGCAGCAAGGGATTGCTGCTACTGAAACTTACGAGGCACAGGAAAATCTCGTCGCCGAAGACGAACCCGACAAGATCAACCATCCTGACCTGCGCCAGCACTTTTGTGGTTACGCCAAGGGTCGATACATGCCGACTCTAGCTTTCTTACAGCCTGCTCCAGACTCCCGGCATCCACCATCCCGAATGCACTTCAACCAGATAGCGTTGGCGAAGTTGCTCCACGGCCACCATTATTACTAATAATAATAGTTCTTTTTTGTAGAAACACAGCTTAAATGACCGGATTCGGGTGGTAGAAGCCTGCTTATTCATGCCAGAATTCGCATTCGCCCAAAACGACGAACCCTGCATCAATGAGGAAGTTATGACTGCCAGAGCATTAAGAAGAACCCTGTTACCCGCCGCACTACTCCTGCTTGGCTGGCAAACCAGTCTCGCCGACCACCATGGAGAAGAGACAATGAGCCTGCAAAGCCTGATCAACGGCGAGCATCGCAGCGCGGCTAACATCGCCAGGAATGAATCCAGGCATCCGATTGAGACACTGGAGTTTTTCGGCCTGCGTCCAGACATGACTGTCATCGAGATTCTGCCATCGACCGGCTGGTACGCCGAGATCATAGCCCCCTATCTGCGGGACAATGGCAAGTATTACGCGGCCCACTTCTCTCCCAATGCATCGCTTGCCTACATGCCAAGAATTCTCGGCGTGTTCGAAGAGAAGATCAGCAATGAACCAGAGCTCTATGGTCGGGTCACAGTGCGCCACCTGAATCCTCCCCATGAGGTGGTGATTGCTCCACCGGAGAGTGCCGACATGGCGCTCACCTTCCGCAATGTGCACAACTGGATCATGGCTGGCCAGGAACACGAGTTCTTCGCTTCTTTCTACGCCGCGTTGAAGCCTGGCGGGATATTGGGGGTGGTGGAACATCGTGCGCGATCCGGCTCGTCCATGAAAGTCATGGAAACTTCGGGTTATGTCACCGAGGACTACGTCAAGGAAGTGGCTGCGGCAGCGGGATTCGAATTCGTGGAGTCCTCGGAGATCAACGCCAACCCGAAGGATTCCACCGACCATCCTGAAGGTGTGTGGAGCCTGCCACCTACCTTTCAGATGGGAGAGCAGGACCGGGCGCGCTTTGCCGAGATCGGCGAGAGTGACCGTATGACACTGAAATTCATCAAGCCAATGAATTAAGTTTTCCGATCCAGATTATTCAGCCCGATCGAAGACACGAACCAGTTCGATCGGCTCGCGAAACGAATCGGGCTGAATAAGCATCTCAATGCGCAGGCGCGCACCGTTGTCTATCAAGGTATAGGTCTCGATGGTGAAACCACCATCCCGCGGTCGAGCCTCAACTACCAGACTATTGCTCTCGACCAGACCCGAGGACCAGTCCTCACCGCCCTCCGTGTAGAAGTCATTGGCGGAGGCCCGGCGCCGCCGGCCATCGATGTGAAACACGCGGCGATAGTTGTCCTCATAGGTAAACTGGAATTCCGGCGCGTCGAATTCGATCTGCAGCACATCATCGTAGGAGATGCGGTCATACAATTCGTGCTCGGGCGGCCCTCCCCGGTAGAAATCTTCCTTGCGGTTGAACAGGCCACGACCACCCTTGCCACCGCCGGCCTCAATGGCCGCCTCCACCTGATCATCAGTATTGTCGCTTAGATCGTCGTTGATCACCCAGCGACCCCGCAAATCAGCGCCAAAGGTGGGGGTCTGCGCGGATACCGAGAGCGAGATCCAGACCAGGCCCAGCAATCCCAGTTGGCGAACTATGTAGAGACTTCGAGTAATAGGCATCAACAGGATTCAACCCGCTTTTGGCTCGCTTTTCAAGTTCAGTCCCCGCCAGTGGGTGGCGTCTGGCCCCGACCGGGTTTGCTCGACGGCGGCTGCAAGAATACATCGCAGTGACGAATGCTCAGTCGCGCCGCCAGCAGGATGACCGCAAACAGGAAGAGGTAGTAGACGGGGAAGGCCGCCATGGATTCCACGAACACCAGAGCCTGCAACTCGGCCTCCGGGACAATACCCCTCTCTGCCTCTCGAAGCGCGGCCACCAGGGCCGTGTAGAGCAGGCTCGCAAAACCCAGCCCGAGATTCAGCGCCAGACCCTTGAAACTCAGCACCGTGGCCCTGATCCTGGAATCAGCCTCCCGGTTGAGGTAGTAGCTGGCCTGAAACTGCACCATGCCCATCATGGCAAAGGCCCCCACGGCAAAGATCACCCCATACCGGGGTATGGCGAAGCTAATTCCGACCAGGCCCAGCATCAGAATCAGGGAGAGCACCAGGAAATTAAACAACGGGGAGTGGTTACTCACCAGGTAGCGCGAGAAACGTGCGTTGAGGATGCCGATCAGCGACATACCCGCACCGACAAAGCCAAACCAGGAAACGGGTATGTCGATGATGCGGTAGTACTCACTGGACAGCACGGCAAACTGGCGACCGACCGAATCCAGGGCCTGCGCGGCCAGTATGACAAACAACACGAAGCGATGGCCGAAGGTCCATCGTGCCGCAGAAGAAATCTGTCGGAACGGCGCGAGCAGGGACTCCAGCCCACCACGCTGCTGCCTCTGCTGCGCACGCCTCTCCTGGGCATCCAGGTCGTACAGTCCCAGGGTCACCACGAACACCGCGCAGGCCGTCACCAGAGTCAACAGCACAGGCAGGCGAATCACGATCGAGTCTGGCAGGACCCAGGCGTTGTTGAACACGCCCAGGACCCTGTTCACGAGGTTTGGATCGTAGGCGAAGGCTCCGAGAATCATGGTGGTGAAGAAGCCGATGGACACAACAAACGTGGTGCGCTCCAACAGGGCTGCCCATTCGTCCTCACGACCCAGGGCCTTGAGGGAATCGTAGGCCAGCGCCTCATCGGCCCCGCTGGCCGCCGCCTCCGATAGCCCAGAGCAAACGCGATTGCCGAGAAACATCCAGAACAGCAGGGACGAAGTTCCGATCGGTGCAAACACGATCAGCGCCATCTCCACTACCATGAGCCCCGCGGCGAAGATCAGCAGCGCCTTCTTGCCAACGATATCTGCCATGGCGCCAGACGGCACCTCGGCGACTACGATGCTGACGGCCCACACGCTATTGAGGATGGCGAACTGCTCCAGGCTTAGCCCATAGTCCAGGAACAGAATGGTAAACACCGGATAGTAGAAGCGCGCTGTATATAACAACCTGAACAGCATGAAGCGCCGCAGGTTGCCCTGCAGTTTACGTTGCAGATGTTCATCCATAGGGAATGGAATATCAGGCTATCGACTTGCGCCAGTGTGCAATCGCCTCACCAATTTCGTCTGGCGAGTCTTCTTGCAAGAAATGATTACCCGCTACCGTGACTTCCTGCTGATTCGGCCAGGCCCGGCAAAACTCGCGCTGAGCTCCGATCAGGATCGCACCTGGTGCAGCATTGATAAACAGTTTGGGAATCTTGCTTGCAGACAACCTGTCAGCATAGGACTGTACGATTTCCACCACATCGGCAGGCTCTCCATCGATCGGTATCTGCCTGGGCCAACTCAGGGTCGGACGACGATCTTCACCAGCCTCCGCAAATGGCCATCGATACACGGCCATCTCCTGCGCGCTCAACTCACGCAGAATAGAGCCAGGTAACACTCTTTCCACAAATACATTCTTCTCGATTACCATCTCCTCACCGGCTGGCGAACGAAACCCCTGAAACACACCCCGTGCCGCCTCGGGCCATTCTTCCCAGCCAAGCGGGCGCACTATTCCTTCCATGTAGGCGATACCGAGCACCGCATCCCGATGCCGGTTAGCCCAGTCAAATCCCAGCGCCGAGCCCCAGTCATGTATCACCCAGGTCACCCGCTCCCTGACACCAAGGGCCTCGAGCGCGCCATCCAGGTACTCTCGGTGCTCAACAAAAGAATAACGATCTGGTCCCGGGTCATCCAGCTTCTCTGAATCGCCCATCCCGATCAGGTCGATGGCAATGCACCGCCCCTGATCCCGTAGATGGGGCATGACGTTCCGCCACAAATAAGAAGAAGTAGGATTCCCATGCTGGAACACAATAGGGTCTCCCTCCCCCATCTCCACATAGGCCATCTTCTTCCCTTTAACCTCAACAAACCTCTTGGGCTGTTCCTCGGCACTAATCATGACTTCTACTCCCCTTCGTTGAACCGAATCAGAGAATAACGTTGCAGTTGTAGTGATTCAAATTTGTCAGACTCAAGACATCTATCCCGGGCGCCCGAGCGGGAGCGAGCAGTTCCAGGGACAGGAGCGGTGCTGGCTTATGCTCCTGCAAAGCCCGCATACCGTCCATCCTTGGACATAACCGGGCCAGGGAAGGCCCACCCCGAGCGCAAATTCAAAGGCCGCCCTCTCAGAGCCCTGATCAAAACTCACAATAAATTCACCCCATCCCGCCTCAATTGAACATCACAGCCATTCTCAGCTATTCTCCACTTCCGCATAACAATCACCGGAAACAAGAATTACGGGGGAAACCTGGATGACTATGCAAAATACACCGCTTCTGATGAGCAGAATCCTGGGCCGAGGCGCACTACTGGACCCGGACATCGAGGTGGTCACCGCGCAAGCCAACGGCAGCCACAGGCAAACACTGAAGCAGACCTGGGACCGCGCCCAGCAACTGGCAAATGCGCTCAACGCCCATGGCATCAAGGTTGGGGACCGGATCGCCAGCTTTATGTGGAACAACTACCGGCACCTGGAACTCTACCAGGGCGTACCCAGCATGGGCTGCGTGCTGCACACGCTGAATATCCGTCTTTCACCCACCGACCTTGAATACATCATTAACCATGCGGGCGATCGCATCATCTTCGCCGACGAAGACCTGCTGCCCTTGCTGGAACCGCTGTGGGGCAAGATTCCCTGCGTGGAGTTGCTGGTAATCTGTCGCCACGGTGAAGGGGGTGAGAGCAGCTTCGAAAACCAGATCGATTACGAGGACTTCATTGCCGGGCACGAGCCCTCCTATGACTGGCCGGAGATTCCGGAAACCTCACCCATGGGCCTGTGCTATACATCGGGCACCACCGGCAAACCCAAAGGCGTGATGTACACCAACCGCTCAACCTATTTGCATACCCTGACCGAGTCCCTGACAGATTCCATCGGCCTCTCCGCACTGGATTCCCTGCTGGGCATCGTTCCCATGTTCCATGCCATGGGCTGGGGCCTGCCTTTCGCAGCCTCCATGCTTGGCACCAAGCAGGTGATGCCCCACCGCTTCATGACGCCGGATAATTTCCTGCGCCTGATCGTGGAAGAGGACGTCACCATCTCAGCCGGTGTACCCACGATCTGGCAAGGCGTGCGCGCAGCACTGACAGCAGAACCCGACAAATGGGATCTGTCCAAGCTGGGACGACTCACCTGCGGTGGCTCAGCGCCCCCCGTGGAGATGATGCGCTGGTACTGGGAGAGCCACAAGATCGAGATGATCCAGGGCTGGGGGATGACCGAAACCAATCCTCTGGGCACCCTGTCACGTAAGGTAGCGAAACGTTCCCATGTGAATATTCCTGAAGACCAGCAGTTCAAGAATATCGCCAAGGCCGGTCTCGCCATGCCCGGCCTGGAGATCGAGATCTTCGATGAAGACTGGAATCCACTGCCACACGATGGTGAGGCTGTGGGCGAGCTTTGTATTCGCGGCCCCTGGATTGCTTCGGAGTACTACAACGATCCCCAGCCGGAGAAATTCCACAATGGCTGGCTGGTTACCGGCGATGTGGCCAAGATCGACCCTGAACAATACGTCATGATTTCCGATCGCTCGAAGGACCTGATCAAGTCAGGCGGTGAGTGGATTTCCTCTGTGGACCTTGAGAATCACATTGTGGCACTGCCGGAAATCGCCATGGCCGCCGTGGTGGCTCAGCCCCATCCGAAATGGGATGAGCGGCCCGTGGCCCTGGTTGTGCTCACCCCGGGATCGGAACTGGACGCTGATAAGGTAATCGAACACTGCAGTTCCGTGTTCGCCAAGTGGCAGTTACCGGACGAAGTCATCGCCAAGGAATCCCTGCCATTGGGCCCGACCGGCAAGATCGACAAGAAGACTATCCGCGCCAATCTCGAGGCAGAAGGATACAAACTTCCTGATCTGCGCTGACAGTTCCGATACGACCATGAAAAAAGGGAGCACTGGCTCCCTTTTTTATAGTCATTGCGGCCACGGTGTAGTCTGGTATGGACACCACCAGGTGGCAAGAGCCGGCATCTCAGAACAGCCGCTCTCATTGGCTGTAACAGGTTTTATTGGCCGGGGTCTGTGGGTGCATAATCTACACCCTCAACGTCGGCCACCCGGGCACCGGCAAGAATTCCAGGCAAAGCATAATTCCCTTCGTGGCAGGCATATTCGTACAAGCTGTCGCTACTCAGATTCATCGGCAGCTCACCGCTCCAGGGCTGAGTGTAGTTCTCCGGATCTTCCACTGTAAACTGGTAGAGGATGGTATCTTCACTGACCCGGGTGAAACGTTCCGTCACCTTCATTTTGGTCGACCCGTAGAATCGATGCTCCAGAGAGGAACGCAGGCTCTGCTGGGGATGGAAGTTGGTAGTTTCCACAACCAGTGTGTCATCTTCATAGTAGCCGATTGAATCACCCATCCAGTAATTCATGGGAGGTGTCTGAAAGTCTGAGTTCAATCGAATGATGCGCGCGTCGTGATTCATCTCAGCCAGCAACACAACATAGTCTTCAGTTTGTACGATCTCAGTCATATTGTTGTAGAGCACAGGCAACTTGGGCGGGCCGCCAGACGATCCAAAACCCACCACACATCTCTCGCCCAGGGGCCGCACTTCAGGACCATCGTAAGACTGTCGGCGCTGCATGGCAGCAGCGAAATTGGCCCGCCCCTGCTCGCTGTAGGGTAGCTGACCGTCTGCCGGGTCAACCAGGATCGAGGTACGAATCTCACCGTTGACAACCGCGAGGCGTTCACCCGGATCCATCCAGAAGGTGTTGTAGCCGCCCACATTTCGTCCTGCACTGGGAGCCTCTCTATTCGGATCGCTTGGTGCATTGCTGGCTTCATTACGGGTCCTGACCATGACCTCGATGCGAATCGCCTCTTCTTCAGAAATCACCAGATTGCCATTGAAGCGTTCTGCCCTTTCCAGGTTGGTCTGGGTCGCTATCGACCAGGTGCCCTGCAGGTCTGGCACGCCATGTTCGGTGCGGGGGGTGATGTACCCGGTTTCAGCGGCTGCGGCTATTCGCGCCGTCAGCAGCACCGCGCTTGCGAGGATGAAAAGATTTCGATCAAACATGATGAACTCCGGTGCATTCCCAATCTGGCGTGCATAGGTTTACTGATTATCGAGAATACCGATTGGCTCATTGCTTGTCCTGGCCACTCGATAGACTCGCTGCATTATTACACTGCCCTGTCGTGCTAGCCAGACCAAGTGGTTCGAGGAAGTAAGCTGGCGAAGATGATACTTTGCTATCGAAGCTGGCGGCCGGCATTGAACTTCGCCCAACGCCTGGCATCGCATAGGTGAGCTGCCTGATACCATTAAGGCCTATATTCAGCTTGAAAACGGCGTGTCAGCATTCTATAAGGGAGGACAACAAAGCCCGGTTCGAAGACGCGCCTTAAAAGCAGTGGAAAGGAAACAGCATGGTAGCAGGGATTAGCAGGAATAACGCCCTCATGGTGATTACAGTAGCCAGCCTGGCCATAGCCGATGGCCTCGTTTGGGTCGAAGAGCGTGGCACACCCGAGCATATGGTCTGGATTGAACCCGGTAACTTCGTGATGGGCTCGGACGAAGGCTTTCCCGACGAATCGCCTGCCCGGGAAGTCTCGCTGTCAGGTTTCTGGATCGACCAATACGAAGTAAGCAATCGGGATTTTCAGCGATTTGTCGAAAAGACTGGCTACATCACCACTGCCGAACGCTTCGGGGACTCCCTCGTATTTCAGAGCCCAGCAGAGGGCACCGTCGATACGGCCTTGAGCATGTCTCCGGCGAGCTGGTGGCAGCTGGTGGCCGATGCCGATTGGGAGCATCCCGCCGGCGACACAGACAGTATTTCCGAAAAAATGGACCATCCCGTCGTTCAGGTGAGCTACGTTGATGCGCTGAACTACTGCCTCTCGCAGCATAAGCAACTGCCTACGGAAGCGCAATTTGAAGCCGCTGCACGGGGGGGACTGGAAGACAACCAGTACAGCTGGGAGCTGCAGAGCGCGCAACACAGCCACACACAATTGAATCACTGGCAAGGGGTTTTCCCAATCCACAACGACGTTCTGGACGGTTACGCCACCACCGCACCGGTCGGCAGCTTCGACCCCAATCCCTATGGCCTCTACGACATATCAGGCAATGTCTGGGAATGGGTGTCGGATTGGTATCACCCACAAGCCTATGCCATGACAGGCAAGCACAATCCTGAAGGGGTCAGCGAAAAAGAGAGTTTCGACCCTGCCGAACCCGGCCTGGCAAAACGCGGCATACGTGGCGGTTCCTTCCTCTGCAGCGACAACTACTGTCGCGGATTCCGGGTCAGTGCGAGGATGCCCGCAGATCCTGAATCAGCCACCAATCACACTGGGTTTCGCTGTGTACGGCCATTTCGCAGCAATAGCATTGCCGATCTCTGGCTTGCACACTGAGCCGGGTTTCTGATTGACGGGAAAAGCCTGGTACAGCTGCCTGGCAGCATGGCCCACCCAATCCAGGCGTTAACCCTTCCCGGCCCAAGTCCGCACTATATTTCCCTGGCAATCAACAGCTTCATGATCTCATTGGCACCGCCATAAATTTTCTGAACCCGCGCATCGGCGTACATCTTGGCTATGGGGTATTCCATCATGTAGCCATAGCCGCCAAAGAATTGCAGGCAGGTGTCCACGATCTGGCATTGCTTCTCCGTGGTCCACCATTTCGCCATGGACGCAGTGGCGTTATCCAGTTGCCCCCGATCCAGCTTCAACACACAATCGTCGACAAAAACCCGGGCGATCTTCGCCTCGGTATAACACTCCGCCAGCTTGAACTGGGTGTTCTGGAAATCGAGAATGCGCTTGCCGAACGCCTTGCGTTCCTTCACGTAGTCAGAGGTCAGTTTGAGTGCGGTCTCCATGGCGGCGCAGGCACCGGCCGCGATGATCAGGCGTTCCTGCGGGAGCTGTTCCATCAACTGGGCGAAGCCCTTGCCCTCGGCTGTGCCCAGCAGGTTAGAGGCCGGCACCCTCACGTCATCGAAGAATAATTCGGCCGTGTCCTGCGCCTTGAGACCCAGTTTCTCCAGGTTTCTGCCACGCGTGAACCCACCCTCTCCTTCCACGGCTTCAGTCTCCACCATGATCAGTGAGATGCCCCTGCCACCTTCACCCGGGTCGGTCTTGGCGACTACACAAATCAGCTCGGCGGTCATGCCGTTCGTAATGAAAGTCTTCTGACCATTGATGACGTAGTCGTCACCATCGCTGATGGCCGTGCTTGCCACTGCCTGCAAATCGGAACCGGTTCCTGGCTCGGACATGGCAATCGCCGCCACCAGTTCACCCCGCGCCATGGCTGGCAGCCACTTCTGCTTCTGCTCGTCTGTGCCGTAGTTGTTGATGTAATGGGCCACGATGCCGGAATGCACACCATTGCCGAAGCCGGTGACATTGGCCGAGTTCAATTCCTCCAGCAGGATCATCTCGTGCTTGAAGTTACCACCGCCACCGCCCCATTGCTCCGGGATGGATGCACACAACAAACCGGCTTCGCCGGCCTTCAGCCAGGCATCACGGTCCACGAACCCCTGTTTGTCCCAGGCCGCCGCGCGGGGCGCAAATTCGCGCTCGACGAACTTGCGCACTGCATCGCGCATGATAGTGAGTTCTTCATCCATCCATGGGGACTGGTAGTTCTCCAACATCTGGCTTACCTGCTTACTAGTTTAAATTTCCTGTTATAACTGCCTGTTGTTCAGCTGAGTCCTGCCCGGAAAACCGTTCAGGTATCCAGTGATTCCATGCGCTCAATGATCATGGCATTGGCGGTACCACCGCCCTCACAGATAGCAATCAATCCATAGCGGCCATTGCGCCGTTCCAGCTCGTGCACCAGGGTAGTCATCAGCTTCGCGCCAGTACCACCCAGCGGATGCCCCAGGGCCTGCGCGCCACCATTGACGTTGAGTTTCTCAGGGTCGGCACCTACCGCTTTCGCCCAGGCCAGTGGCACGGAGCCGAAGGCTTCGTTCACTTCATACAGATCGATATCGTCGATACTGAGGCCGGCCTTCTCCAGGACTTTCAGGGTCGCGGGAATGGGCCCCTCCAGCATGATAACGGGATCCGAGCCCACCACGGCCAGGCTGTGAATTTTCGCCCTCACCGGCAGATTGAACTTCTTCACGGCCTCTTCGTTCGCCACCATGATGGCGGCAGAGCCATCGCTGATCTGGCTGGCCGTTCCCGCAGTAATCACTCCGTCTTCGCGCAAGGGGTTCAAACCCTGCAAGCCTTCGAGGGTCGCTTCGAAGCGGATACCCTCATCGACAACATGCAAGTCCTCGCTGCCGTCTTCGTGCTTGATGGGCACTGGCACGATCTCGTCCTTGAAGTAGCCGTTGTTAGTGGCTGCCGCCGCTCGCTGGTGACTCAACAGGCCGAAGGCGTCGAGTTCATTCCGGGTAATGCTGTATTTTTCTGCCAGCAGTTCGGCACCATCGAACTGGCTGAACTGGATGCCGGGGTACTGGGCTTCGAGTCTCTCGCCCTTGGGCTTGCCCCGCCCCTTCTCCAGACCGTCCCGTACATTGGATCCAATCTCCACTGTGCTCATGGCTTCCACACCTCCGCAGATCACCACGTCCTGGGTGCCGGACATCACGGCCTGAGCGCCAAACTGGATCGCCTGCAGGGACGAGCCACACTGCCGATCAACGGTAGTGCCGGGCACTTCCAGCGCCAGCTTGGAACTCATGGAGACATTGCGTCCCAGATTGCTCGCCTGGGCGCCGATCTGCATCACCACACCAAAGATCACATCATCAACCTTGTCCACGGGGATGCAGGTACGGTCTACCAATTCGTCGACGACGATGGCACCGAGATCGATGGGGTGGATCTTGCTCAAGCGACCATTCTTGCGTCCGGTTGCGGTGCGCACGGCGCCGGTGATGTATGCATTTGCCATGTTCAGTTTCCTGTTGCCTGTTTCGGTTTAGCGTTGTTATGAATTGATGCGTGCGCTGGAGCCCGCATCCATTCCATGTAGGTGAAGCGCACTAGATCGCTGGCATGCGAATCCCGGCGTCGAGCCTGATGGTTTCACCATTGAGATAACTGCAATTCACGATATGGGCAGCCTCATCAGCGAATTCCTCGGGATTGCCCAGTCGTTTGGGAAACTGGGTGATCGCTATCAAGGGCTCCCGCACTTCGTCCGGTGCCGCCGCCAGCAAGGGTGTCTCGAAGACACCAGGCGCGATGGTGTTGATACGAATGCCTCGCTTGGCCAGGTCGCGAGCAATGGGAAGAGTCATGGACACAATGCCGCCCTTGCTGGCCGCATAGCCCGCCTGGCCGGTCTGCCCATCGAAGGCTGCGATGGAAGCGACGTTGATGATGACGCCCCGTTCACCGTCGTCCGTAGTGGGTTCGTTCAACTGCATGACCTCCGCACAGAGGCGCAGCACGTTGAAGGTGCCAATGAGATTAACCCGCACAATATGCTCGAACTTCGCCAGGGGCATGGCGCCTTCCCGACCTACCGTGCGGGCGGCTCCGCCAATACCGGCAGAATTGACATTGATGTGGATGGTACCGAAGCGCTGCTGGGCGATGGCGATCGCTTCTTTGACTGCGCCCTCATCGGCCACGTCGCCATGGTGAAAGGCTGCCGCATCGCCAAATTCCGCCGCAGCCGCTGCCACGCCGTCCGCATTGAGATCGAACAGCAACACGCGGGCACCGTCCTGTACAAACTTCCGAGCCGTGGCGAGACCAAGGCCCGAGGCACCGCCAGTGATAAAAGCGGTTTTCCCGTCCAGATTCATTCCCTTATTCCCCCAATTTCTTGTCGGGCAAGCATAATCCATCACCCGCGAAAATCAAACGGGCGCCCCGAGCGGTCCCCTGATCCTATATTTTGCCCATGGTATCCCCTATCATGCAGGCCTCTGAGCTGCTACGGACAGGGAGTTGCAATGGGACCACTCACAGGAATACGCGTCGTGGAGATGGCAGGCATAGGACCCGGTCCATTCACAGCCATGATGCTCTCCGACATGGGTGCGGAGGTGATTCGCATCGATCGCGCGAGCCAGAAAGGCATGGGACATCGGGCCAATGTGTTGAATCGCGGCCGTAAATCCATCGCGCTGGACCTGAAGAACAGCAAGGGTGTGGAAACTGCGTTGCGATTGATCGGGCAAGCCGATGTGGTCATTGAAGGTTTCCGACCCGGCGTCATGGAACGACTGGGACTGGGCCCGGATGTGTGCCTGGAGAAGAACCCACGCCTGGTGTTCGGTCGCATGACCGGCTGGGGCCAGTCCGGACCGCTCTCCCAGGCCGCCGGTCATGACATCAACTACATCTCCATCGGTGGCGCCCTGGGCGCCATGGGTTATGCCGATCGACCTCCCGCGCCGCCGCTGAACCTGGTGGGCGATTTTGGAGGCGGCGCCCTGTACCTGGTCGCAGGAATCCTTGCGGCATTGGTCGAGCGCGGACAGTCTGGCAAGGGTCAGGTAGTCGATGCCGCCATGACCGATGGCACGGCAAACCTGCTCACACCTTTCTACGGCTTGATGGCCATGGGCATGTGGACCACCGATCGCTTCAGCAATCGCCTGGATGGTGGCGCCTTCTATTATGGAAGCTACGAGTGCAGTGATGGCAAATACATTTCGATTGGCTCTCTGGAGCCCCAGTTCTACGCCCTGTTGTTGGAGAAGACCGGTATCGAGGATCCCAGCTTCAAGGAGCAACTGGATGAGGATAGCTGGCCCCGCAAGCGGGAAATACTGGTAGACGTATTCAAGCAGAAGACGCGACAGCAATGGTGCGAGATCATGGAAGGTACGGATGTGTGCTTTGCCCCGGTGTTAAATCTGGCAGAAGCGCCAGATCACCCACACAACAAGGCCAGAAACACCTTCGTCGAGTTTGAAGGCATCACCCAACCCGCTCCGGCACCGCGCTTTAGTCGCACCCAGGGGGAAATACAGCGCAGTGCCGCAATGGCCGGGGAACATACCGAAGAAGTGTTGCGGGAATGGGGGTATAATCCTGAGGAAATTGAAGAACTGAAGGCCGCCAACGCGGTCTGAAGCACTGTTATAGCGCCATGGAGAACGAAACTCTCAGTATCGCCCTTATCCTGGTCTCAATCGTGTCCAGTGTGGCGTTATTCGTGAACTGGGCTGGCAATCGCCACATACCAGGGCTGCTGCTTATTGCCATTGGCTTTCTCATTACCAGCGTTGGCTTTCTCCTGCTCACAACCCAGGGCAGTTTTTCACCGGCAATCTCAGTGGTCACAGCCAACGCGCTGATACTGGGCGGCCGCCTGCCCGTGGTAGTCGGACTGGCCGCATTCTGGAACCAGGAAAAATCGAAAATTCCCCTGGTGTGTGG
>Ga0181587_10000031_pt1 | contig 99176 bp, 90 predicted proteins | sample 071ome_27_FD_132463 | JGI IMG/M metagenome (GOLD analysis project Ga0181587, IMG submission 132463) | Coastal salt marsh microbial communities from the Groves Creek Marsh, Skidaway Island, Georgia - 071409AT metaG (megahit assembly) | ecosystem: Environmental > Aquatic > Marine > Intertidal... | reverse complement strand
GACCACATGCTGGACCAGATTGCGCGCCATGGCCTGATAGATCTGACTATCAAAGCTGCAGGCGACCTTGAGATCGATGCGCACCATACCGTAGAGGATATCGGCATCACCCTGGGTCAGGCCGTAGACAAGGCGCTGGATAAAACCGGCATACGCCGTTATGGCCATGCCTATGTCCCGCTTGACGAAGCCCTCTCTCGCGTTGTGATCGATTTTTCCGGCCGTCCGGGACTGGATTACCATGTGAAGTTCGTCAAAGGCACAGTAGGTACTTTTGATGTGGATCTTTTCCACGAATTTTTCCAGGGCTTTGTGAATCATGCCATGGTGACCCTGCATATCGATAATATTCGTGGTGCGAATGCCCATCACCAGATAGAAACCATTTTCAAAGCCTTTGGCCGTGCTCTGCGGATGGCAGTTGAAATTGATCCGAGGTCGGCTGGTGTAGTGCCTTCTACCAAGGGTTCCTTATAGGACGGAATGGATCTTTTCTTCGCTGGTGTCGTCAGCCGAACTCCCAAAATGCTCATGTATTGTCATATACATTCCGCTTTTTCGAGCTCTACTTTCTCACCAGCACGAAAAATCTCTCATTTCTCGAGAGCGTTTACACTTTCAGATCAGGCACGGAATTAAAGCATTGTTAAATGAATAAAGTTGCGGTTATTGATTACGGCATGGGCAATCTGCATTCGGTAGCGAAGGCAGTAGAACATGTTGGGCGCACCTCCGGTGAACAAGTGGAAGTGCTTGTGACGGCCGATGCGAAAAAGATTGCCGCGGCTGATCGGGTGATTTTCCCCGGTGTGGGCGCAATCCGCGATTGCATGGCCGAAATCAACCGTCTGAATGTGGGCGAGATCGTGGCAGATGCGATGAAGTCGAAACCGGTGCTGGCAATCTGTGTTGGCATGCAGGCGTTAATGGATCGCAGTGAAGAAAATGGTGGCGTGGATTGTCTGGGTTTTGTCGATGGAGAAGTTAACTACTTCGGCAGCAATCTGACTGACGCAGCGGGGAAGAAGTTGAAGGTTCCCCATATGGGCTGGAATGAAGTCAGTCAAACAAAAGGCCACCCATTATGGAAAGACATAGCGGATCGCAGTCGTTTCTATTTTGTACACAGTTACTTCGTCACACTCCGAGAAGAAACCAAAATTACCGGGATGACCAATTACGGCACTGATTTCGTTGCAACAATGGCAGCGGACAATATCTTTGCCACGCAATTCCATCCGGAAAAAAGCCAGACAGTGGGTCTGGCGCTTCTGAAAAATTTCCTGCAGTGGGATGGTACAGCCTGAACTTCTGCGCAATACAAATGGACAACCTATCATGCTAGTAATACCTGCAATCGACCTGAAAGACGGTCAGTGCGTGCGCCTCAAGCAGGGGCGGATGGACGAGGCCACTGTGTTTTCTGATGACCCTGTGCAGATGGCCGGCATCTGGCGTGCCAAGGGCGGTCGCAGGCTGCATGTAGTCGACCTCAACGGTGCGTTCGCTGGTGTTCCGGTTAACGCCGAAATTGTCAGTGCGATCGCTGAAACTTATCCTGACTTACCGATTCAGATCGGTGGCGGCATCCGCAATCTGCAGAGTATCGAGTTCTATCTGGAAACCGGTGTCAGCTTTGTGATTATTGGTACCAAGGCAGTACGACATCCTGAGTTTGTATTGGAAGCCTGCGAGTCGTTCCCTGGCAAGATTATCGTAGGTATTGATGCAATTGATGGGCAGGTTGCCACTGATGGCTGGTCTGAAGTTTCCGATTTTACTGCTATTGAACTGGCAGAGAAGTTTGGTGACTACGGCGTCGAAGCAATTGTTTACACCGATATCGCTCGTGATGGCATGTTAAAAGGCGTGAACCTGGAAGCAACGATTGAACTGGCAGAAGAATCACCGATTCCTGTTATTGCCTCAGGAGGCATTAGCAAGCTGGCGGATATAGCGGCCATCAAGGAAGCGGCTGAGGCTTCTACGGGAGCCGGCATCTGTGGAGTTATTACAGGCCGCGCCATCTACGAAGGATTAGTGGATTTGACCCTCGCGCAGCAATTGGCAGATGAGTAGCTGTCCACACAAGTCTCTTGAGCTGGAATTCCGTCGTTAAAATCATTGTCCAATTCGGTCACATACTGGTTGTATGCTCCCTCGCTTGAAAATAATTTTGCCTCGGCCTTCAAGCTCAATAGACTCGCTTTACGGTATAGCCCGAAACATCCGGGATCAAAAAAATTTTCAATTGCTCTGCGGTTGGCGGACAGGCAAACTACATTGGTTATTAATGAGAACGAAAGGTTCTCAAAAAGCCTCGGACTAAATATATGTTGGCGAAAAGAATAATTCCGTGCCTGGACTGTGATAATGGGCGGGTGGTAAAGGGCGTGAAGTTTTTGGACATCCGTGATGCCGGTGACCCGGTCGAGGTGTCCAAACGCTATTGCGACGCCGGCGCTGATGAAATTACCTTTCTGGATATCACTGCCAGTCACGAAGACCGGGCTACCACCGTGCATACAGTGGAGGCGATAGCGGGGCAAGTATTTATTCCCCTTACAGTTGGCGGTGGTATTCGCACGCTGGAAGATATTCGCACCATGCTGAATGCCGGGGCTGACAAGGTAGCGATCAATACCGCCGCAGTAAACAATCCGGAGTTTGTGCGCGAGGCGGCTGCACGGTTCGGTTCGCAGTGCATTGTTGTGGCAATCGACGCCAAGCGCGTGAACGCCGAAGATGAAGCGCCGCGCTGGGAAATTTTTACGCACGGCGGGCGCAAGCCCACTGGCATCGATGCCATCGAATGGGTTAAGCGCATGGTGGATTATGGTGCTGGCGAAATCCTGTTAACCAGCATGGACCGTGATGGCACCAAGCAAGGTTTTGATCTGGCGCTGAATAAAACAGTCAGCAATGCTGTGCGGGTGCCGATCATCGCCTCGGGTGGTGTAGGCAACCTGCAGCACCTGGTTGATGGGGTTATGGAAGGTGAGGCCGACGCGGTACTGGCCGCCAGCATCTTTCACTTTCAGGAATACTCTATTCAGGAAGCCAAGCAATACATGCGTGAGCACGGTATCGAGGTACGGCTCTAGGGGATTAAGAATTTCCCCTAGTTCAGATTCTGCTCAAGACGCTGGGCGAACTCTCCTGAAGCAGCGCGTGTCTGCTGAGGACGAAACGCGTTAACTCCCTTCAATACATTCAGCGCTTCATTCAGCGGGTAGTCATTTACCAGTACTTCTTCGGCAGAAATCAGCACCGCAGCCATCTCATCACTAGATTCAGCGTCCTCGCTACCGTTTTCCAGATGTCCGGCAAGATCCGCTTCATTATATTGCGCTACATTGCGTGAGCGCCGCGTTACGAAAGCTTCATCGACTTCGATATCGGGTTTGATACCCTGGGCCTGAATCGAACGGCCACTGGGGGTGTAATACAAAGAAGTAGTCAGTTTGATTGCCCGGTTCTGGTCCAGCGGCAAGACAGACTGAACCGATCCCTTGCCGAAACTCTGGGTACCCATGATGACGGCCCGTCCATGATCCTGCAGTGCGCCCGCAACAATTTCAGATGCAGACGCAGAGCCATTGTTGATCAGTACTACCAGTGGCACTTCACGGCCAACGGTACGGCTCGTAGCACTGAACTCCATGCCAGTCTCATCCATGCGACCACGCGTTGAAACAATCATGCCCTGGCTGATAAAAGCATCCACAACACCCACGGAGGCTTGCAGCACGCCGCCGGGGTTATTGCGCAGGTCCAACACCATGCCTTTAAGTTCGCCGTGTTCTTCGAACAGTTCACTCAGTTCTTCTTCGAGTTCGTCAGCGGTGCCGATTCTGAATTGGGAAATACGCAGATAGGCATATCCTGGTTCCAGCATTCGGCTGCGGACGCTGGCAATGGAAATCACTTCGCGCACGATCGTAAGGTCAAATGGCTCCTGTCCTTCGCGCACCACGGTAATGGTTACCGGCGTGCCAGGTTCGCCGCGCATCATTTGTGCGGCTTCTTCGGGCAACATCTCCCGGAGGGGCTTGTTGTCGATTTCGATAATCAGGTCGCCAGGTTGAATGCCGGCGCGGTCTGCAGGTGAATCATCTATCGGGCTGATAATTCGGATAAAACCGTTTTCTCGTCCCACTTCCACGCCCAGGCCACCAAATTCACCAGTGGTACTTTCCTGCAGCACATCATAATCCTCGCCAGCCATATAGGCCGAGTGTGGATCAAGCCCGGAGAGCATGCCACGAATGGCATTTTCCAGCAGAGTACGATCGTCAATTTCTTCCACATAGGCCATACGAATGCGTTCCAGTGCTTCGGTGAACATGCGCACTTCTTCCAGTGGCAACGGCAGAGCGAGTTCCTGTTCCTGGGCATGCGTCGTGGCAGGTAAGAATAGTCCCGTAAGAACGAGAGTCGTACTAAACAATTTGGTTAACGTGGTGATTTTCACTGGGTCTCCCTACGGAAGCTGCTTCGCAATAATCGGCATGAGTTCGAGCAGCGTCCAGCATATTGGTTACGGCTAATAGTTTCAGTTTATGGTGACATTGGCAAATGGGACGCGCTGATTTGCTGTGATTAAGCCCCCAGTTTCGACCAGATACGGGGCAATGCTCGTCAGTCCACCCAATCCAGTGGGTTCTGCGCCTGGCCGTGGTGGCGTATTTCGAAGTATACCCCGGGCGCTGCGTTGTCCATTGGCGTGCCGGACAATGCGACAACCTGACCCTGCGCAACGCGGTCACCGGCCGCTACCGAGAGTGCCTGGTTGGCTCCGTACAGACTCATGTAGCCGTCACCATGCTCGAGGATTACCAACAACCCCATGCCACGCAACCAGTCCGCAAACACGACGCGGCCGTCATAAACAGCGCGTACCGGCGTGCCGACATCAGCGGCAATGGTAACTCCCTGGCGGTTCAAGCTACCCGCACCTACACTGCTGCCAAAACGTTGCACCACATTGCCTGCCACTGGCTGTGACAGATTACCGCGCTGCTCAGCAAATGGTGGCAGATCCTGCAGTGCTGGAATCGCTTCAATAGCACGGTTGATTTCTGCAATTAATTGCTCAAGTTGTGCGCGGTCAATCTCCAGTTGTTCCAGACGTGAACTGCGGCTATTGATCTGTTCAGTGAGTGACGCAATGGCTGCTTCTCGTCGAGCCATCATACTCGCCAGTTCATCGCGTTTTGAGGCGAGTTCCAATTGTTGCGCATTGAGTGCCTGCAGAGATTCTTCAAGTTGCCTGTTCGTCAGGCTGAGTTGTGCCAGCGTGTTTTCAAATTCCGCGATGGTTTGTATTTGCAGTGCAGAAAAACTGCGGTAGTACTCTCTAATGCGACCGGACTGTGCCAGGTCCTGCTGATTAAATATCTGTTTGAGGGCGGAGTCAGAGTCCGACATATATGCCGTGCGTAATACTTGTTCCAGCAACTCGCTTTGTAAAACTTTGTCTTGCTGCAGTTTTTCCTGACGATCTGCGAGCAGGGCCAATTCGTTACTCGTGGATTCAGCTTCTACTTCGGTAAGGTTGAGTGAAGTTCTTACTGCAGCCAGTTCGAGGTCTGCTTCGCGCAGACTTTGTTGTTCGTTACTGGCACGTGAATGGGCATCATCCAGCCACGATTGAATTTCCAGAATGGCACTGTTGACCGCATCGAGATCTGCCTGAGGGTCGCTTTCGGCTGCCGTTGCCGGAAGGCAGAACTGGATGCTCGCAGCCAGGACAATTAATCTGGCACTCTTGCTAATTGGGATTAAGAGATTCAACCAGCACCTTCATGCATCTTTGGCTTCAGGATTGATTGACTGCGGTTCTGACCTGGTCATTGTCGCCCAGCAGAACCTTGCCGGTCATTTCGCCTGGTATTGCAATGCCCAGCAGACTTAACAGTGTTGGTGCCAGATCACACAGGCTGCCTTCGCCATTGAATTGGTGACCGCCCTGGCCCACGTATACCAGCGGCACCGGGCCGTTAGTATGAGAAGTCAGGGGTTGTCCGGAAGCAGGATCTATCATCTGTTCCACATTGCCGTGATCAGCCGTGATCAATAATTCAGCACCCGCCTGCTCAATTGCTTCGACGATGCGACCCAGACATTGGTCGACTGCTTCGACTGCTTTGACCGCAGCGTCGAAGTCACCCGTGTGGCCTACCATGTCGCCATTGGCGTAATTGCAGATGATGGCATCGTATTTGCCGGATGCGATTGCTTCAACCAGCTTGTCCGTAACCTCAAATGCAGACATCTCCGGTTTCAGGTCATATGTCTTGACCTGGGGTGAGGGCACCAGAATACGATCTTCATTGGGGAATGGCTCCTCGCGGCCACCATTAAAGAAGAACGTCACATGTGCGTACTTTTCAGTTTCTGCAATGCGCAGTTGGGTCTTACCCTGGCTGGACAAATAGTCACCCAATACGTTTGCCAAAGGCTGCGGTGGATAGGCACAGGTAGTGTCGATGTCAGCGGCATACTCGGTGAGCATCACGAAATCTGACAGTTGTGGGTGGGCTTGACGGGTAAAGCCGTCGAAATCTGGTTCGATGAAGGCGCGAGTAATCTCACGTGCCCGATCGGCGCGAAAATTCATAAATATAACGCTATCGCCATCGGCAATAGTGACCGTGGATTCGTCAGCGCCGGTTACCAATGTGGGCTGGACGAATTCATCGTCTTCATCTCTGCCATAAGCAGCTGACAGGGCGGCTGCCACGTCAGGGCTGGTGAATGCGGCGGTGCCCTGGGTCAGCATGTCGTAAGCTGGTTGCACGCGATCCCAACGATTGTCCCGATCCATGGCATAGAATCTGCCACACAGACTCGCGACCCGGCCCTTGCCAGAAGCTTTCAGGACATGCTCGGCTTTTTGTAGTGAATTCAGTGCTGATCTTGGTGGCGTGTCGCGTCCATCCAGAAATGCATGGACGTATAGTTTTTCAGCGCCCTTGCTTAACGCCAATTCGATCATCGCCATAATCTGGTCTTCATGGCTGTGAATGCCGCCCGGCGACAGTAGCCCCATGATATGGACAGCGTTATGGGAAACATTGGCCTTCTCTACCGCGCCGATCAGGGCAGGATTATTGAAAAAATCGCCATCCTCGATCGCTTTATCAATGCGGGTGAGTGACTGATAGACCACCCGCCCGGCACCCAGATTCATATGACCCACTTCAGAATTGCCCATTTGACCTGGAGGCAGGCCAACAGAGAGGCCTGAGGTGTCAATCAACGTGTGAGGGCGGTCGGCCCAAAGCGTGTCCCATACCGGACTGTCAGCGCTGTGGATTGCATTGGCATCGGTCGCTTCACGATAGCCCCAGCCGTCGAGAATGAGCAGCAGGGCGGTCTTCTTCTGGGTCATTGGGTAGATCCTGACAAGGTTAAATGAGGCTCAATTCCGCTATTATCCTTGAATGGCCGTGTGAGCGCGAGTGGCAGCCAATACAGAGCTTGCAGTCCTTCTGTCGAATGGCTCGGGCGTGTATACTGCACCCCTTTTGCGACCGGGCAGGGTCATCACCTGCCGGAAATGACGGATTAGCCTGATCCCCAGAGATATCCGGGGCCAGTTTGTAGAGTGTAAATGGAACAATTTATCGAGTTTATTGGCAACCATCTGGTTTTGGCCGGTGCGTGGTTGGTTACACTGACATCTATTATTGTGTACCACCGTCGGACTGGTGGCCAATCGGTAGGTCCTCAGCAGGCCATTATGCTGATCAACCGCAAGGATGCCGTGGTTGTAGATATTCGTGAAAAGAAGGAATTTGGCAGCGGGCATATAGTAGACGCAATCAATATACCCATGGCCAAATTGAAACAGCGCATGGTAGAGCTGAAAAAACACAAAGAGAAACCTGTTCTGGTGGTCTGTAAGATGGGCCAGCAATCTGGTGAAGCAATAAAAATGCTGACCGAAGAAGGCTTCACCGAAGTTTATAAAATGTCTGGTGGTATTGCGGAGTGGAAAGCTCAATCGCTGCCGCTGGTGCAGAAGTAGCAAAACCAATTGGCAGTAGCATGACCTGCTGTCACTTAAACAACTCAATTTAAATCAGTAAGGAATCAACATGGCAGAGAACGACGCCCCCACTCAAGAATCAGCAGCCGCCGGTGAAGGGCAGGCGCCAGAAACGCAATTTTCAATTCAGCGAGTTTTTTTGAAGGATTGCTCGTTTGAGTCTCCTCGCAGCCCCACGGTCTTTCAGGCTGAATGGAAGCCACAGGTTACATTCGATCTGAAAACCCGCTCAAGCAAGATTGTAGATGATGCTTATGAAGTTGTAGTGCAGATTACAGCTGAAGCCAAGCTGGAAGATCAAACAGCATTTATCGTTGAAGTTCATGAAGCTGGAATTTTTACCTTGAAAGGTTATGAAGATGAGCAAATGGAAGTGCTGCTTGGTAGCGTCTGTCCGAATATCGTTTATCCGTATGCGCGCGAATCCATAGATAGCCTGATAGTTAAGGGTACATTCCCTGCACTAATGCTCGCTCCAATTAACTTCGACGGGCTTTATCAGCAACAAAAACAGCAAGCGGCCCAGGCCGCTGGTAATGGTCAGGCAGGTGGCGAAGCTTCGCCAGAGACCACTCAGTAGCCAATCAAGGGCTACTCGGCGTTTTTGAATCCTAATTGGCGCCAGGCTTCGAAGGCCAACACCGCAGCTGCATTCGAGAGATTGAGGCTGCGGCTGTTGGGAAGCATGGGTATCCGCAGGCAATATTCAGAACCAAGCTCATTACGAATGTTATCTGGTAGCCCCCGTGTTTCCGGACCAAATACCAGATAGTCGCCTTCCCTGTATTGTACTTCAGTGAAATTACGTGAGCCTTTGGTGCTAATGCCGAAAACCCTGTTATTGCCGCTCGCAGCACGAAACTCAGACCAATTTTCATATTCCGTTATGCCAGCAAATTCGTGGTAATCGAGACCTGCCCTGCGCACTTTTTTCTCATCCAGATCAAAACCTAGCGGCTTGATCAAATGGAGCTTAAACCCCGTATTGGCCGCCAAACGGATAATATTTCCCGTATTCGGGGGTATTTCTGGCTCAAAAAGCACGATATTGATCAATTTTTAATCAGTCCTGGCATGTTTTATATGGAATATCTGTTCCGTCATTAGTGATAAATCGACAACCGAGAAGTGATAACTGCGCAAACACTCACGAAATATGAGGGTATGGTTCTTCCTATACTCACCCTAGTTTATCCCGGTAACCCGCTGCTTTTGCTTTAAACTTTCTATCCTCAAATCAGAAAGTGTCGGCGCTTTTCGCCGAAGATCCAGAATAGTTATGTACCTGAATCACTTCGGCCTGAGTGAGTTGCCTTTTACACTCGCGCCAAACACACAGTATTACCTGAATGTGGCGAGCTACCACAAAGCATTGAATATGCTAATGGTATCTATCGCCAATGCAGAAGGCTTTGTCAAAGTTGTGGGTGAAGTTGGTACCGGCAAGACGATGCTGTGCCGCAAGATATTGGCTACCCTGAATGATGACAAAGCCAGTTACCTGACCGCGTATATCCCCAATCCCGTTTTAAGCCCCAGAGGATTCTACCTGGCATTTGCCGAAGAGTTGCTGCTGGATGTAGATCCTGATTTTGAAGATCATATCCTGCTAAAGGCAATCAGGGATCGACTCATTGATTTTGCTACAGAAGACAAGCAGGTAGTGCTTTTTGTAGACGAGGCGCACGTCATGCCTGAGCCAACATTGGAAGCCCTGCGTTTGTTGTCTAATTACGAGACAGAAACTGCAAAACTGTTGCAGATTGTGTTGTTTGCGCAACCGGAAATTAATGCTGTTCTGGATCGGCCATCCTTGCGTCAGCTAAGGCAACGTATTGCCATGACTTGCGAGATCGAGGCATTGGACCGTGATGGCCTGGAGCGCTATGTCTCACATCGTTTAAGCACTGCCGGTTATCATGGCCCCTTTCTGTTTTCTCGCCGCGCTCTGGATTATCTGTATCGCGCCAGCGAAGGTGTTCCGCGCATGATAAACATACTCTGCCATAAATCGATGATGGTCGCCTTTGCCAATGGTGAACGCAGTGTGGAAGTTGACAGCGTCCGCGAAGCCGTGAATTCAACCGATGGAATTGGCGTGCAGGCTGTCAGTGGTCGTTTGGCTTTTCTCGCTATGGGCGCTGTGACGAAAGGCCTGGTTCTGGTTCTCTCACTGGGGTGGTTATCGCTGTGAGCAAGATCAATAATCGGTTGCGTCGGCTCGACCGACTACGCAAAAACCCTCTCGAGACGCTTGATGCAGTAATCCCGTTGCATGAACATAATGAATCTCGCGTGCTTGAAATTGAATCGCGTATCGCCAGGCAATTCATACCGGCAATAATGATCACTGTCATCTGTCTTGTATTGTTATGGATCGGGCTTAACCTGCTGAATGAGGAAAGCACTCTGATCGATTCGCAGCGTGGCGGGTTGGTGCAGCAAGTCGAAGCCCGGGCGATGGAGCCCTGGCTGTCATCTGGTGGCAGCAGACACTAAGACTTGCATATCGCAGGAGTAGTAAGAATTAATGAGTCTTACTACCCAACTTCTTTGTTAGTCGTCACTGGCATTGACCAACTTGTCGTCATTCTGATAAACGGGCTCACAGATTTGAATCAATCAGTGGGTCCCAGGTCTTTGATTTTACGCGTTAGCGTATTCCTGCCCCAGCCCAGTAGCATGGCGGCGTCGCGACGTCGACCAGCCGTATACTTGAGTGCAATCTCAATCATGGTCTTTTCAAACATTGGTGTGGCTTGATTGAGTATGCCTTTGTTGCCGAGACTCAATTGTTGATCGGCCCACGCGCGTAACCCATCAGTCCAGTTATTGCTACTGACGCTTTCGGTTTCCGCAGCGGCGAATTCCGGTGGCAAGTCGGTTAGATAAACCTCACGACCAGAGGCCATCACGGTAATCCATCGACAGAAGTTTTCCAGTTGTCTGACATTTCCCGGCCAGCTTAATCCGGTAAGGTACTGTTCGGTTTCGGGTCGCAACACTTTCGGTTCTACATCAAGTTCTTTGGCTGCAATACTGAGGAAATGTGAGGCCAGTTTGGGAATGTCTTCCCTGCGATCGCTCAGGCAAGGTATATGAATGCGGATTACATTGAGTCTATGGAACAGGTCTTCGCGAAATCGATGTTGCTCGACCAACTTCTCAAGATTCTGGTGTGTGGCGGCAATGATTCGTACATCTACCTTGATCGAGGTGTGACCCCCAACCCGATAAAACTCGCCATCCGACAATACCCGTAATAGTCTGGTCTGGGTCTCCGCAGGCATATCGCCAATTTCGTCCAGAAATAGCGTGCCGCCATTGGCTTGCTCGAAGCGGCCAGTGCGTTGCGAAGTGGCACCAGTGAATGCGCCTTTCTCATGCCCAAACAATTCAGACTCGATAAGTTCCTTTGGGATCGCCGCTACGTTTAGTGGCACAAAAGTCTTGTCTCGTCGTGGGCTGTGTTGATGCAAGGCGCGCGCGACCAGTTCTTTACCAGTACCCGACTCACCATTGATCAGCACAGAGATATTTGACTGCGACAACCGGCCAATTGCGCGAAACACTTCCTGCATGGCAGGCGCTTCACCGATAATTTCCTGACTCTCTATGACTTCGGCAGTGACAGCGTCGTCAACATTGTCTCGCGCATGTTCCAATGCGCGCTGAGTCATGGCAACCGCTTCTTCGATATCGAAAGGTTTTGGCAAATACTCGAATGCGCCACGGCTATACGAAGACACTGCGCTATCGAGATCAGAGTGCGCAGTCATGATGATTACCGGCAGTTCAGGATATTTTTCCTGGATCGTGGAGAGCAAGTCCAGACCATTTATTCCGGGCATACGAATGTCGCTGATAATGGCGTCAGGTGCTTCGTGGGTCAGTCGTGTCAGAAGATCATCGCCATTCTCGAAACTTACGGTGTTCAGACCTGTCTTGTTGAGCGACTTCTCCAATACCCAACGAATCGACCTGTCGTCATCCAGGATCCAGACTGAGTTATGTGCATTCATGAATCGCGTACCTATAAATAGAAAAAATCATTCGCTTTCAACGTCATCTATTGGAAGTATGATCGTAAAGCACGTTTCACCAGGCTCACTCGTACATTCGAGCAGACCGTTGTGTTGGTTGATTATGTTGCGGGTTATAGACAGGCCAAGTCCGGTGCCTTCTGGCCGCCCGCTTATCATCGGATAAAAAATGTTGTCGATAAGATCTGCCGGAATGCCAGGACCGTTGTCGATCACTTCAATGCTAGCCGCTAGCCGATGAAATGTTTCACCGATGGTTATATTGCGTAAAACACGGGTACGAAGTTTTATCTCTCCCAGCGTGTGATTAATTTTCGGACTGGCAATAGCTTGCATGGCATTGCGCACGATGTTCAACATGGCCTGTATCAGTTGCTCGGCATCTGCCAACAACGCTGGAATACTGGGGTCATAGTCCCGCTCGATATGCAGACTACTGCCCTGGGTTTCGGCATCTACGATTGTGCGCACGCGCTCCAGCACTTCGTGCACGTTTATATAAGCTTTTTCCAGTGGCTGACGCGAGCCAGATAGTCTGTCTACCAGATTGCGCAGCCGATCCGCTTCTTCGATGATGACAGCGGTGTAGTCGGTCAGTTCACCTGTGGGCAGTTCACCCGCCAGCAACTGGGCAGCACCACGAATGCCGCCTAATGGATTCTTGATTTCATGGGCCAGGCCCCTGACCAGTTCAGTGGTCGTTGCGTGTGCCGCAGCCACGGCTTCCTCGCGAGTGATGCGCTGTGCGTGCTCAAGAGAACTGAGTTCCAGTGCAGCCTGCAATTCCCCGTTATCCTCAAATGGAGTCAGGGTGTAATCCACGTGGATTGTCTTGCCGTTCACCAGGTGCACCTCAGCTTTGCGCCGTGTGAAACTGCTGTTGTGTGCAAGGGCTTGCTGCATTTCGCCTATGTCGTCCTTCGCGTTGATAAAGATGTCGCCGATGAACAGACGATTCGCCTTGCGTCCACTCATTTCCAACAGGTCTTCTGCCGCGGTATTCACATATCGCAGCCGCAGATCGAGATCCAAAAGAATCACCCCGGTCTTAAGATTATCGAGTAATCGTCTATGTACGTTTTCCAGTGTCACGCGACTGCTCTTTTATAAATCTGACGGGTTGGATCCAGGATAATCACCACGCTCCATGTTGCTATGCAATAAGCAAACCAAAACTGGTGCATAAGATTCCCTTGATTACGTGGCTCCTGCGACTATCGCAGAACTAAAAAAGCACCTATGCGGAACCACTGGCCCAATAGTATGCACCATTATAGTGCAAATTGGGATATTGGGGTCAGGCCCTACCTGGGTGAGGTGTGAACCCAATATCGTGCAGGGATTACAGACAGGCGCATTGGCGGTCTGCACAAAAAAGCCCGGGCGAGCCCGGGCTTTTTTGTAACAGGTTCTGGCGCGATTTAGGCCAGAGCTTCCTTCGTAGTCTTAATGATGGCAGCAGCTACCTTATAAGGGTCAGCATTGGAAGCCGTCCGACGGTCTTCCAGTCGACCTTTCCAGCCATCCTGTACAGTGCCAACCGGGATACGGATAGAGGCACCACGGTCAGATACGCCGTAGCTGAACTGATCGATAGACTGAGTTTCATGCTTGCCCGTCAGACGCTGATCGTTGTCCGCGCCGTAAACCGAGATGTGACGCTCGATGTTCTTGCCAAAGTTTTCACAAATCTTGGTGAAGATCGATTCGTCGCCATTTTCGCGCATTGCTCCATTGGAGAAGTTGGCGTGCATACCTGAACCGTTCCAATCCATGTCCTTGCCCAATGGCTTGGGTTCCCAGTTAATGGAGAAGCCATAGCGTTCTGCAGTGCGCTCCAGCAGATAGCGGGCCAACCAGGTTTCATCACCAGCGCGTTGTGCGCTCTTGGCAAATACCTGGAATTCCCATTGACCTGCTGCTACCTCAGCGTTGATACCTTCCACATTAAGGCCAGCTTCAAGGCACAGGTCCAGATGATCTTCGATGCAGTCACGGCCAAAGGCATTGCGTGCGCCTACTGAGCAGTAGTAAGGGCCTTGTGGGCCAGGATAGCCGCCAGGAGGAAAGCCAGGGGGCAAATTGGTTTTCATATCCCACAGGAAATATTCCTGTTCGAAGCCAAACCAGAAATCATCATCATCATCATCGATGGTGGCACGGCCATTGGATGCGTGCGGGGAGCCATCGGCATTCAGTACTTCGGTCATGACCAGGTAGCCATTGGCCCGATCGGGATCGGGGACAATTGCCACAGGTTTAAGCAAACAATCTGAATCATCGCCGGTGGCCTGCTCAGTAGAGCTGCCGTCGAATGACCACATCGGGCATTCTTCCAGAGTGCCACCGAAGTCATTCCTGATCATGGTTTTGCTTCGCAGGCTCTGAGTAGGCACGTAGCCGTCAAGCCAGATGTATTCCAGTTTAGATTTCATTTTCTAACGTTCTCCTAATCGTTTATCGACTACTTGATAGTGTATGACTTATGCTCAACCGCCTGGGGCAAGCCGTGCTTGGGTCCCTTCGACTTCGCTAACGCTGCGCAGATGTAAAGCCAACCACCGCTTCCAGTCACTTTAAGCAAGGGCTGCCAGACCAGCGAAACAACTTGGCCTCGTGATAGGCTTGCCTTGTGTGCATGGGAAAGAGCAAAATATATGCCATCAGCGCTATTGCTGCAAAGCCCGAATTTGCTGGATGTCACATCCAGAATGCCGGATAAGTGACCCAATATAGTGCATAACAATTATATGCGCACTAAAAAAGTGCATTCCATCACCTGTAAATTTGTGCTGTCAGGGCCAATGCACCATCATCAAACACTGGGTATCATCCAGAAACACAGCATAACAAACAGTAATTTAAGGTAATAAAAGGGCCGGGCCTGCTCCCGTTATAGATGGTTTTATGCTGTTTCTAATCAAATTATTTCCCGAGATCACGATCAAAAGCCGTCCGGTAAGGCGTCGGTTTAACCGTCAGTTGCGCAAGAATATCAAGTCTGTGTTGCGTGCTATTGATCCTGCCATTCAGGTGCGCGGGGAATGGGACGTCATTGAAGTGGAATCGGAGTTAGATGCGGAGACTGAGCGCGCATTGATGCTTGAGCGACTGACTTGTACGCCGGGTATCAGTTCCATCATTGAAGTCGACAAACACCCACTGCCGGATTTCGAAGGGATGCTTGATCTTGCGCTGACCCACTATAAAGGCTTGCTGCAAGGCAAGACTTTCGCTGTACGTTGCAAGCGCACTGGCAGACATGCGTTTCAGTCTGTCGATGTTGAACGCTTCGTTGGTGCGAGGCTCAACCAGCAAACCGAAGCAGCAGGAGTGCGCCTGGTAAATCCCCAGGTCACAGTGGCGCTGGAGATCCGGCAAGACAATTTCTTCGTCGTGCGTGCACAACATACCGGATTGGGCGGTTATCCGCTTGGTTGTCAGGACAATATTGTTTCCCTGATTTCCGGTGGGTTTGATTCGGCAGTGTCCAGCTATCTGTGCATCCGGCGTGGCATACAGACTCATTATTGTTTCTTTAAGCTGGGTGGCAAGGCGCATGAACTGGCCGTCAAGGAAGTCGCGTTGTATCTGTGGATGAAATACCACACCTCACATCGGGTGAAGTTCATCTCAGTGCCGTTCGAAGGTGTGGTCGAGGAAATTCTGAACAAAGTGGACAATTCCCAGATGGGAGTTGTGCTCAAGCGCATGATGATGCGGGCTGCAGACTCGGTCGCTCGTCAACTGAATATCAAGGCGGTAGTCACTGGAGAAAGTGTGGCACAAGTGTCTTCCCAGACTCTGGCGAACCTGGCAGTAATTGATAGCGTCGCCGATTCACTGGTGTTGCGTCCACTGAGCACGACCGATAAGCAGGAAATCATCGACATGGCGCGCGAGATTGGTACAGAAGAGTTTTCGCGCAACATCCCGGAATACTGTGCGGTTATCTCGAATAAGCCCACCACCAAGGCCAAGCCGGAGCGAATTGCGGCCGAAGAAGCCAAGTTCGATTTTGCAGTGCTGGACGCGGCTATTGAAAGTGCCTCCTATCAGTTGATAACCGAAGTGAGCGAGGATTTTGCCGAGAGCGCTGTAGAGGTCCGTGTTGTAAATCAGATTGAGGATAAACACACGATTATCGATATTCGCCACCCTGCGGAGCAGGGTCTAAAACCATTACAGATCAATGGTGTTGCGGGTGTAGAGGTTCTTGAAATCCCTTTTTACGCACTTCGCACCCGCTTCAGTGAGTTGAACCCGGATGGGCATTTTCTTCTCTATTGCGACCGCGGCATGATGAGCCGTTTACACGCAGCTCACCTGCGGGACGAAGGTTTCGAGAACGTCGCAGTGCTCGAATTTAAAGACCTCCCATAGCGGATTAACTCAACTCTTTTCCTTCCTTCGTGTATACTCGCCGCATTTTTTGCGCTGGCGTTCCGCGCGACAATAAAAGGCAGAACATCCCTTGGTTGATAACATTCGCAATATCGCCATCATCGCTCACGTCGATCATGGCAAAACCACACTCGTAGACAAGTTGCTGCAGCAGTCTGGCACACTGGGCGACCGGGGTAAGGCGTTGGAACGCGTCATGGATTCTAATGACCAGGAGCGCGAGCGCGGCATTACGATCCTGGCCAAAAACACTGCAATTAGCTGGAAAAACTATCGTATCAATATTGTCGACACTCCCGGTCACGCTGATTTTGGCGGTGAGGTAGAGCGTGTGCTTTCCATGGTGGACAGCGTTTTATTGCTTGTTGATGCCGTGGATGGTCCGATGCCACAAACTCGTTTTGTCACTCAGAAAGCTTTCGCACGCGGGCTGCACCCCATTGTTGTTGTAAACAAGGTTGATCGCGAAGGCGCGCGACCCGACTGGGTGATCAATGAGGTATTCGATTTATTTGACCGCCTCGGAGCCACAGATGAACAACTGGACTTTCCGATTATCTACGCGTCAGCGCTGAACGGCATTGCCGGGCTCGAGGCAGATGCGATGGCGACAGATATGCAACCACTGTTCGAGACGATCGTGGAGAAGGTGCGTCCTCCGCAAGTGGTAGTTGATGCGCCTTTACAAATGCAGATAAGTGCTCTGGATTACAATAGTTATGTGGGTGTTATCGGTATTGGTCGTGTAACTCGAGGCAAGGTAACTAACAATCAATCTGTGGTTATTATCGACAAGGACGGCGAGCAACGCAAAGGCAAGATTCTGCAAGTCAAGAGTCATCTCGGGCTTGAGCGCATAGATGTCGATGCAGCCGAGGCAGGCGAAATTGTCTGCATATCAGGAATCGACAAACTGAAGATATCAGACACGATCTGTGATCCTGACAATGTCGAGGCGATGCCTGCGCTCACAGTAGATGAGCCGACAATCAGCATGACTTTTCAGGTGAATGATTCACCGTTCGCCGGCCGGGCAGGTAAATACATCACCACGCGCCATATCAAGGAACGGCTGGATCGGGAATTGTTGTACAACGTGGCGCTCAGAGTAGAGCAGGGTGAGACGCCAGATAAATACAAGGTCTCAGGCCGTGGTGAACTACACCTATCAGTGCTTATCGAAAATATGCGACGCGAAGGATTCGAGTTGGCGGTTTCCCGGCCCGAGGTAATTGTGCACGAAGAAGATGGCGTGCGAAAGGAGCCTTACGAGTCACTGGTTATCGACTGTGATGAAGAACATCAGGGTTCGGTGATTGAAGAGCTGGGGCTGCGCCGGGCAGATATGCAAGACCTGATGCCGGACGGCAAGGGCAGGGTCCGTATTCAATTCCTGATTCCCACCCGCGGGCTGATTGGATTCCGCTCACAGTTTCTGAGTATGACTTCTGGTTCCGGATTGATGACCCATGTTTTTGATCACTATGGGCCATACAAAGAAGCGGATCTTAGTGCGCGTAACAATGGTGTGCTGGTTTCCATGGTCAAGGGCAAGACCCTCGCATATGCACTGTTTAATTTGCAGGATCGTGGTCGACTTTTTATTGCACCCAATATCGAAGTTTATGAAGGCATGGTTGTTGGTTTGCATTCTCGTGAGAATGATCTGGTCGTCAATCCTACCAAGGCGAAACAACTCACCAATGTACGCGCATCAGGCAGTGATGAAAATATCCTGCTCACACCTCCGGTTGTCCATAGTCTGGAGCAGGCAATGGAATTTATTGGTGATGATGAACTGGTGGAAGTTACCCCCAATGCCATTCGAATCCGCAAGAAATATCTCACCGAGAACGAGCGCAAACGCATGAGCCGGGGCACTGGCGCGCGCGGCTAGTCCACGCTGGTAGTCTGCGGCCCGCTGTCCTAACATTGCAGCAATTCAGCGGCATAATGCGGCTGTGGGCAGACAGGCAAAAATAGCGCTATGTTAGTTCTCTATCCTGAACTCAAACCTTACAAACGGCATCAGTTCCAGGTGTCTGAATTACACGAGCTTTATCTGGACGAAGCCGGCAATCCAGATGGGATTCCCCTGCTGTTTGTCCATGGCGGACCAGGTGGGGCTTGCGATGGCAGCTCCCGGCGCTTTTATGATCCTGATGTTTATCGCATCGTTACTTTCGATCAACGCGGTTGCGGCCGTTCTACTCCCCATGGCGAGTTGCAGGAAAATACCACTGAACACCTGATAGAGGACATCGAAGCCATTCGTCGCCATTTGGCGGTAGATCAATGGGTACTGTTCGGTGGCTCCTGGGGTTCTACATTGAGCCTGTTATATGCCCAACGTTACCCGGACCGCGTGCAGGGTATGATTCTGCGTGGCATATTCCTGTGCCGGCAATCTGATTTCAATTGGCTATATAAAGAAGGTGCGAATCGGGTATTCCCGGATTACTGGGAAGAATTTATCAAGGCTATTCCGGAAGACGAACGTGATGACCTGGTTGCGGCTTATCACCGGCGTCTGATTGGTGAGGATGAACTGGCACGTATGGCGGCAGCCAAGGCCTGGTCAGGATGGGAGGGCAACTGCTCCAAGTTGCGCCCGAGCGCGGAAGCGCTGGCTCGTTTCACCAAGCCACACAACGCACTCGCCTTGTCGCGTATTGAAACCCAGTTTTTCATCAACCATGGTTATCTGGAAGAAAACCAGATACTGGCCAACATGGAAGCCATCGCCGATATTCCAGGGCATATAGTCCATGGCCGTTACGACATGGTATGTCCACTGGAAAACGCATTGTCACTACACCAAAGCTGGCCAGGTTCAGAATTACATATAGTGCGTGACGCTGGGCATTCCGCGTCTGAAGCTGGCACTGTTGATGCCTTGATTCGAGTGACCCAGGATATGGCCAAACAACTCGAGCGAGAAACCTGAAGAGATCGTGATAGCCCTGCTGCAAAGAGTCAACTTCGCCAGACTGCGCATCGACGGTGCGGTACATGCCAGTATCGACAAAGGAATGCTGGTACTGATTGGATTGGAAAAAACAGATAACGAGGCGATAGCCGCACAGTTGTTGGGAAAGATTCTTGATTATCGTATTTTCGCCGATGCTGAAGGCAGGATGAATCGGTCACTGCGGGATATCGAAGGTGAGTTAATGCTGGTTTCCCAATTCACCCTCGCCGCAGATACCAATAGCGGCCTGCGGCCGAGTTTCTCGCGCGCCATGCCACCCGAACTGGCGCGCGAACAATATGCCAGATTGGTGGAGCTGGCGGAAACGTCATATGACAAGGTGTGTAGCGGGGTGTTCGCTGCAGACATGCAAATTGAGCTAGAGAATGATGGCCCGGTAACTTTTACCTTACAGGCTGGCCCACATTAACTGGCCGCTTGCTCTTCCTCTTCTTCCTTTTTCTTCTTCACTATCCTGCCAGCCAGAATACCCAGTTCGAATAACGCCCACATTGGTAATGCCAGTAACGATTGCGTGAACGGGTCGGGAGGAGTTAGCAACATGGCGACAATAAAACATCCAACTACTACGTAGGGGCGTTTTTCTGCCAGCGAATTGGGCTCAGCCAAGCCGGCCCACACGAGCAAAAAAACTGCGATCGGGATTTCGAAAGCCACACCAAAAGCGAAGAAAATTGTCAGGGCAAAGCTAAGAAAGCTACTGATGTCTGGAGCCACCTGTATGCCTTCAGGTGCTACTGAGATAAAAAAGCTGAATACGATTCCGAACAATATGTAGCGCGCAAATGCGATGCCGGAATAAAACAGTACAACGCTGGATATAAACAATGGGATTGCCACCTGTTTTTCGTTCTTGTAAAGGCCAGGCGCGATAAATGACCAGAGTTGGTACAGGATATATGGCGCCGCCAACAAAAACGCGACGTAGAAAGTCAGTTTGAATGGTGCGAAAAACGGCGATGTCGGATCGATGGCGATCATGCTGGTGCCTTCGGGCAATGCCGCAAGCAACGGGGCGGCGACATAGGTATAAATGTCATTGGCGAAGGCAAATAACGCCAGGAACAACACCACGATAGCAATAAGGCATTTGAGTATGCGATCTCGCAGCTCGATCAGATGATCGATGAGCGTCAGCTCTTTCTGCTCTTCATCGGTCGTCTTCAATGTTTTTCTCTTCACTCGTGCTTTCGTTGCTGGCGAGTTTTGGATTTTTGCCACTGCCGTACACTGGCTTGCCGGGTTGCTTTGGTGGCGGGTCAGCTTCCTGTTTTACTGTTTTGGTACTGGATTGTTCTTCGGTATTGCCAGTTTCATCTGTCGAGTACTTCGATGCGCCGGGATCAAAATTATCGGAGTTGACGATCCTGTTAACTGATTCCTCAGCTTCTTGTGCAGTTTTCTTCACGTTCGATTTGGCTGCTTCGATATCGGCAAGCACAGATTCATTGTGCAACTGGCGGCGGATTTCGTCGGTGTTCAGTTCGCGCTCTATCTCGGCTTTCACTTTGTAGAAGCTGCGACGGAACCTGCCTATCCACAGGCTGGCGGTCTTGATGGCAGCCGGCAGCTTTTCGGGCCCGATCACGATCAGGGCAACAATACAGATTACCAGCAGTTCGGTTGAGTGAATATTAAACATTTGGAGTCGTTTGACCACCAGCAGGCGCAGGGCTGACTACCATGCGCCAGAGAAAGGAATTGGCAGAGAATTACTTGTTCTCTACTTTTTCGGCAGTAGCATCTATGGTTTCGCCTTCAGAATCGGTCTTGGTATCAGTTTCACTTTTCGTCTCTGATTCCTCATCTTCTTTCATGGCACTTTTGAATCCTTTTAGGGCGCCACCGAGGTCCGACCCCAGGCTGCGTAATTTTTTGGTTCCGAACAGCATCACGACTATCAACAGGATAATCAGAAGCTGCCAAATTGAAATTCCACCAATACCCATTCTATACCTCCAATAACAATAGCCATGCAACGCTATCAATGTCTAGTTTGGTCTCGCAGCCTTTTCTGCAAGGCCGGATATGTTAAAGCGTTTCTCCAGTTCCTCCAACACCTCATTGGGCCCGAGGTTGAGATGGCTCAGCATGACCAGTGTGTGAAACCACAGATCGGCTGTCTCATTGATCAGATCAGCCTTTTTGCCTTCATCGTTATTGGCGAACTCTTTGGCAGCCAGGATGGTTTCCACCGCCTCTTCGCCAACTTTCTCCAGTATCTTGTTCAGGCCTTTTTCATGCAGGCTGGCCACGTAGGACTCATCAGACGTGGCCGACTTGCGCTGCTCAATGATCGCAGCAAGTTGTTGTAATACGTCGTTCATGGTTTCTACTTTACTTAATTACGCCGCCAGTTTGCGCTTTCACGCACTTTGATACATGTCTGCCGGGTCCTTGATAACCGGATCAACCTCTTGCCAATTGCCATCTTCAAGTTTGAAATAGAAACAACTCTCCCGACCAGTATGGCATGCAATGCCACCGACCTGTTCAACGACATAGCACAGGGTATCGTTATCGCAGTCCATATAGACTTCAACCAGTTTTTGCACATTGCCTGATTGTTCACCCTTGCGCCAGAGTTTCTGCCGCGAGCGAGACCAGTAAACAGCGCGTTGTTCTTCCACTGCCAGGCGCACTGCTTCCTTGTTTGCCCAGGCGTGATTGAGCACACGTTTAGTACTCGCATCCTGCGCGATAACTGGTACCAGGCCAGACTCATTCCAGTTGATTTGATCAAGATAAGAAGACATTGTCCTAGTATGCTACTTCACCGCCTAAAACACAAAAGGTACACGCCGCCCGCCGCCACAGCCAGCGTGGTTACTGGCATTGCGCTAATCAGTTCGGAAACCGGCGGGTACAGTGACAAGATTGCCAGCCCCAGCAGCATGATGCCTCCCAGGCGATTGCGTTTCAGTCTGGCGCGATCGCGTGCAGCCTCTTCTTCGCGCAGCTGTGCGAGTTGCTGATTGAGTTGCTCCACTTCCTCGCTGCGCGCAATGGCATTGATTACAAGCTGGGGCAATTCAGGCAACTGGTCAATCCAGTCTGGAATATTTTCCTGCACTCGTGATATCAAAGTGAAGGGATTAAGGCGTTTCCTGTTCCAGTTTTCCAGATAAGGCAAGGCTGTTTCCCACAAGTCCAGATCCGGATAAAGCTGGCGGCCGAGGCCTTCTATGTTTAGCAGGGTTTTCTGCAACAACACCAGGGAAGGTTGTACTTCCATATCGAAGCGTCCGGCAGTGCGAAACAATTGCACCAGCAAATGGCCAAAAGAAATTTCCTTTAATGGCTTTTCAAAGATCGGCTCGCACACTGTACGCATGGCTGATTCAAATTCGTGTACTTTCGTATGTGCCGGTACCCAGCCGCAGGCAATGTGCAACTCGGCGACCTTGCGGTAGTCCCGTTTAAAGATCGCCAGCAGGTTGCGTGCAAGGTACTCCTGATCGTCATGAGAAAGAGATCCCATAATGGCGCAATCAATCGCGATATATTGTGGTTGGTTGGTCTTGTCCCGGGCCACGAAAATATTGCCGGGATGCATGTCTGCGTGAAAAAAATTGTGTTCGAAAACCTGAGTGAAAAATATTTGCACACCGGTTTCTGCCAGATTCTGCAGATTGATGTTATTGGCCTGTAATTCTTCAATGCGCGTAACTGGAATGCCGTGGATTCTCTCCATAACCAGCATATTGCGGCGTGAATAATCCCAGTAGATTTTAGGCACATAGAGACTGGATGAATTTTCGAAGTTTTTTCGTAGTTGTGCCGTATTGGCACCCTCAGCCTGCAGGTTTAATTCGTCGACAATGATAGTTTCGTAATCGTTAACGACTTCGATAGGGCGCAGTCGTCGACCTATATCGCTATAGTTCTCCAGTAATTGTGCCAGCCATTTCAGTAGTTTCAGGTCGTCATTTATCGTCTCTTCAATGCCTGGTCTTATTACCTTTATGACGACTTCGTCGCCATTAATGAGTGTGGCTTTGTGGACCTGCGCGACCGACGCTGAAGCCAGTGGCTGGGAATCGAGTTGGGAGAATACTTCACTGACTGGCATCTCGAGGGACTGCTCCACGATTGACTCGATGCTCGGCGTGGTGAACGGTGGCACATTATCCTGCAGGGACTGCAACTCATCGGCGAGTTCTGCGTCGAGAAAGTCGCGGCGGGTAGATAAGAGCTGGCCAAACTTGATGTAGATAGGCCCCAGTTCTTCCAGAGCCATGCGCAGGCGCACCGATTTGTTGCCCTTGGGTTTGCTGCCAAACCAGAAAAACAGCCTGTGCGGTATGAGCAGCAGGCGCACCCAAGGTGCTGAAGGCTGTCCTTTCAAGTAATCGTCAAGCCGATAGCGAGCAATGACATTGATTACTTTGTTCAATCGAGGGATGTGAGACACCGTGGTTACAACTCGCTACCTGTCGCGGGCATGCAAAGATAGCACCTCGGCGCCACGTGAACAAGAAATGGAGCTGCTTGATAAGACAAAAATTATAGCAATTACAGCAGTTTAGCTTTCTGTTGTAGTGCGTAGATGGTTTGTTCTGGCCTGTAGTCGGTCAATCCGCAGGCGCAGTGCGTCAAGCCGATCCAGGAAAGGTTTCAGTTCCTGATGCGCAACCAGCGCACCAGACTCCTCAGTAAGATAATTGTGGATGTTGTGTTTTGCGCGCTTGCCGCTGTCTTCTGCCCACGCCTTGCCGTGCTTGAAGGTATTCGCAAGCGTCTGGCTAAGAACATCACCTAATACGGGTGTCAGGTAATCTTCCCATTGAATATCGAGATTCTGTGCGCACTGATAGATGTCCTGCACGAGCATGACATCACCACTGATGCTGATTGACGGGTTCGCCAGTGGTCTGCTTTCCTTGCTTTTTACAAGCAATCCCAACAAGTCTTCACAATTACCTTCCACGCAGGCATCTGCCTTGCCGCCTTGCTTTTCAGCGGGCAATGGAGAAAGGCTGATACTGTCAGGATAAAAAGTTACGGTGAGACTGACGGCAGGTCGATGTCCAGTAATTTGCAGTCGTTTCCCTTCAAAACGTGCGACCTGGCGCGTGAGATAGTCATCACGCACTATGCAAATATTGATCAGATTTTCAAACGGCGCCAGCATGGCCGACTGCAGAAGTGAGATTACCATAGGACTTATTGTACAGGTTTGAACCCAATGTGTATGGCGCAGATGCCTCCCATTACATTGTGGTAGCGGGCGCTACTGAATCCGGCCGTTTGCATCATCTCAATCAATGTGTCCTGGTCAGGGTGCATTTGAATGGATTCAACCAGATACCTATAACTGTCACTGTCGCCCGCCACGAGCTTTCCTGCTATTGGCCAGAGTGCTGAATAACTTTCATAGGCACGGCCAATCACACGGTTTGTCGCTTTGGAAAACTCAAGTATCACTACCCGCCCGCCAGGCTTTAACACACGCTGCATGGATGCCAGCGCGGCATTTTTATCGGTTACATTCCGTAGTCCGTACGCGATGCATACACAATCAAAACTGTTGTCAGCAAATGGTAGGCATTCCGCATTTACCTGGGCTATATCAATATGCTGCAGCCCCTTGTCTATCAGGCGGTCGCGACCAACTTGCAGCATCGCTTCGTTGATATCTGCCAATACGACCTGACCTTCCGGGCCTACGACGCGGGAAAACTGCACACTAAAGTCGCCTGTGCCGCCCGCAAGATCGAGGACCTTATGACCCGGGCGCAGAGCGCTGAGTTGTACCGCAAAGCGTTTCACTATGCGATGAGTGCCGAGCGACATGATGTCATTCATGACATCGTACTTGCCGGCTACCGAGCGAAATACATCAGCAACCCGGCCTTGTTTTTCCGCCACTGGAACTTCTTCGTAACCGAAGTGCGTGGTGGATTCGCCGGAATCTGTAGGATCAGTCATTTGAGTTGGATGGTTTGTCAGACAGACCGCCAATGTTAATCACTTGCGTGTCTGGTGGCAACGCGTCGCGGCTGGCATTGGCAGCAGCCAGCTTCTCCAGATAGGCATCCCATAGTGCTTCAGATTGAGTGCCCAGTTCATACAAGTAGTTCCAGCTGTAGATACCGGAGGTATGTCCGTCATCAAAATTCAGTTTGAGGGCATAGTTGCCGGTTTGCTCAATGCCAGTAATTTGCACTCGACGCTTGCCCACCTGCAAGACTTCCTGTCCCTTGCCATGGCCACGCACTTCCGCAGAAGGCGAATGTACGCGCAGGAATTCTGCGCTGAGCTTGAAGATGCTGCCATCGGCATATTGCAATTCCAGCACCGCCGATTTGCGGTGCAGGTTGATGGCAGTAGGGACATGATCCGTCATATGAATGGCTATAGTATGTAGCGACTGAGATCTTCGTCGCGCGCCAGGTCGCCCAATTGCTTCTCAACGTAGTCACTGTCAATGACGAGTTTATTTTCTTCCCCCACTGCCAGGTCAGAGGCAGAAAATGATACCTCTTCCAGCAGTCTTTCCATGACAGTATGTAGACGCCGTGCGCCGATATTTTCAGTCTGCTCGTTCACCTGCCAGGCCATTTCTGCTATGCGTGCAATGCCGTCCTTGCTGAATTCGATCTGGAGATTTTCTGTTGCCAGCAATGCCTGGTATTGTTCAGTGAGGGAGGCGTCGGGCTCTTCCAATATACGTTCGAAGTCTTCTGCGGTCAGCGCATTGAGTTCGACGCGAATAGGCAGGCGACCCTGGAGTTCCGGAATCAGGTCAGAGGGCTTCGACAGATGAAATGCACCTGATGCTATAAACAGGATATGGTCAGTCTTGATGCTGCCATACTTGGTCGAAACCGTAGAGCCCTCAATAAGTGGTAGTAAGTCTCTTTGTACTCCCTCGCGTGAGACACCTGCCCCCATTTGGTCATTACGGTTAGTCACTTTGTCTATCTCATCGAGAAAGACGATACCGGTTTGTTCTGTGGCTTCTACCGCACGATTCTTGATTTCTTCCTCGTTAACAAGTTTCGCTGCTTCTTCGTCTTTCACAACTTTGAGTGCAGCCTTGACAGTCAGGCGGCGAGACTTCTTGCGACCGCTGTTCATGTTGGAAAACATGCTTTTGAGCTGGCTGGTCATATCTTCCAGGCCCGGCGGCGCCATAATCTCCACGCCTGCCGGCGTTTCGGCCACCTTTATTTCGATCTCCTTGTCATCGAGTTCACCCTGGCGCAGTTTCTTTCGAAACATTTGTCGCGCTGTAGATTGGGTGCTTTCCTCGGTATTTTGCGTCTCGGTTTCGCTACGCGCTTGCGGCAGCAGGGCGTCGAGAATGCGATCTTCGGCACGATCTTCAGCTAGGTGTTGCACTTTCTGGATCTTTTTTTCGCGCAGCATCTTTACGGCCACATCCACCAGATCACGAATGATTGATTCCACATCCCGGCCCACATAGCCCACTTCGGTGAACTTGGTGGCCTCAATTTTGATGAAAGGCGCGCCAGCCAGTTTTGCCAGGCGTCTGGCAATCTCGGTTTTGCCCACACCCGTGGGGCCAATCATAAGAATATTTTTCGGAGTAATTTCGCTGCGCAGGTTTTCGTCAAGTTGCATGCGCCGCCAACGGTTACGCAGCGCGATGGCTACTGCTCGTTTGGCAGCATCCTGGCCAACAATATGCTTATCGAGTTCAGAAGTGATCTCGCGCGGTGTCATAATCGACATAGATGAATCCTGTGACTGAATCAGGAGTAATCCAGCTCTTCAATGGTTTGATTGTGGTTGGTGTAAACGCAGATATCCCCGGCGATGCCGAGACTCTTCTCGACAATATCCCGTGCATCAAGTTCGGTGTTGTGCAGCAATGCGCGCGCAGCGGAGAGTGCAAATGGCCCGCCAGAACCGATTGCCATAATCGAGTCTTCCGGTTCTATGACATCGCCATTGCCAGAGATTACAAGAGAAGATTCCGCGTCTGCGACAACCAGTAATGCTTCCAGGCGGCGCAGGGAGCGTTCCGTACGCCAGAGTTTTGCCAGTTCAACTGCGGAGCGAACAAGTTTGCCCTGATGTTTTTCCAGTTGCTCTTCGAAGCGTTCGAACAGGGTAAATGCATCGGCCGTGCCTCCGGCAAAACCGGCGAGTACCTGATCTTTATAAAGTCTCCGGACTTTGCGGGCATTGCCTTTCATCACAGTATTGCCCTGGGAAACCTGGCCGTCCCCCCCGATAACAACCTTGTTGCCCCGGCGTACCGAGACGATGGTTGTGCCTCTATATTGCTCCACTACTACTCTCCTGCGTGGGGGATTGGCGTCAATTTTGGGGCTCTCTGAATAATTCAGGGAGTCCCCTAGCATAGCACTAGGAGTGTGGGGGCGAGGCTACCTGAATTCAAGGCGCAAACGTAGATGTGGCGAGGGTGTTTTATCGATGAGGCTGGATAGATGGGTCTGGGCAGAGGGCCTACTGGGTGCTCATGCGAATGCTGGGGATATTGTTCGTGCGCAGCAGCCGTTCTGCTTCGCCCAGCCTGACTGCGGTTTCATAGGGGCCGGACTGCACGAGAAACAGGGTCCTGCCCAGTATGTCCTGGCGCAAGACTCGCACCTCCAGGCCGAGTAATTGCTGGCGTTGCATTTCGGCATCCGCCAGCTCGCGTTGCTGGAATGCACCTGTTTGCAAAACATAGGCGGTCGCCAGCGTGTAGTCCTCGATTTCACCGGACGCCAGCGCCTGTTCTTCGGTAATTTCTACCGGTGTCGCATCAACATCCACTTCATAGTTGGGCAGGGCCGTGTAGAACTCCAGTTCCAGCGTATCGTCTTCCGGTTCTTCCAGAGTGGGCACAGGTTGGCTGCTGACGCCCGCGATCTGCGTTGCCGGTGCGGGTTGATTACCCAGTGGCGGAACGTTGCCCGAGAGATAGAATAAAAAGCAGGCAAATACGCCAATAACAGCACCTACCAGCATGCCAGTGATCATGAGAGACCAGGCGGGCGGCGCCTCAGCGGGCTTGCGCTCGAGCAGAGGCTCGGGCCGAATTTTTGCGAAATCTTGAGTCATGCCGTATCTTTCAGTCTAAGCCACTGTTTTTCAATGTATTTATACACCTTCTTCGAACACCCCCAATTATCGGTAGTCGCGCGCCAAGCTGAAGTGTATTTAGCCGGGAATTGGCCCATTAAATGAGATCCAGCGGGTCGACGTCCAGGTGCCAGCGCAGCATCGCAGGTTGCTTCATGGCTTCAATTGCCATACTCAGTGGTCCCAATAATTGCTGTAACTCATTGCGATTGCCAGCCTTGATCAGGAGTTGACCACGGTAACGACCCCCGCGTTTTTCCATGGGTGAGGGCATCGGTCCCAACAATTCCACTTTACTGGCCAACGGCTGAATCTGCTTGGCCTCAGCCGCCACTTTTTCAAGAAAACCCAGCGCTTCCGCCATGCTTCTGGCCTCACTCCGGATAAGACAAAGGTAACTAAATGGCGGCATATTGGCAGCGGCGCGCTCATCCAGTAATTGTTCTGCTATATCAGCATAGCTGCCGGTTACCAATGCTTGCACATGAGGGTGCGCGCTGTGCTGAGACTGAATGACGACTTCGCCAGGGCGTTCAGCACGGCCGGCACGGCCCGCGACCTGCACGATGGTCTGGCTCATGACCTCCTGACCGCGAAAATCTGCACTGAATAAACCGGAGTCAGCATTGACGATTGCAACCAGTGTTACCTGGGGAAAGTGATGCCCCTTCGCCAGCATTTGCGTACCCAGCAATATACATGGCTCGCCCGCATGTACTTGTTCCAGTAGTTGCTGCAGGCTATTGCGACGGCGTGTTGAATCGCGGTCGATGCGAACAACCGGTGTGTTGCCAAATCGCGCGGCTAAAAATTTCTCCACCTTTTGTGTGCCGAGTCCCAGTGTCTGCAGATGAGATGAACTACATGCCGGGCAATGTCGTGGCAGGGACCGGGAGCGTCCGCAGTGATGACAACGCAAGCCCGCCGGCATGGAATGTACAGTCATCTGTGCAATACATTGTTCACATTCGCTGATCCAGCCACAGTCCTGGCATGACAATACGGGGGCATAGCCACGCCGGTTGATAAAAACAAGCACCTGGTTGCCTGCATCGAGATGCTTGCTGATTTTATGTAACAACAAATCGGTAAAACCGCTGTTTGCCGCTGAATTGTCAATATCGATAACTTCACGCGGTGATGGCACTGCGGTTCCGGCCGGTTGCATAAGGCGTAGATGGGCAAAGCGTTTGGCCCTGGCATTGCGCAATGATTCCAGACTCGGTGTTGCTGACCCCAGAACGACATTAATGTTTTCCTGCTGTGCACGATAAATGGCCAGATCCCGCGCCGAGTAGCGCAGCCCTTCCTGTTGTTTGAAAGAGCTATCGTGTTCTTCGTCGACTATGATCAATCCTGGATTATGCAGCGGGGTGAACACCGCTGAACGAGTGCCGATTACAATTCCCGCTGTGCCAAAGGCTGCTGCGCGCCATGCGTCCATGCGCGCTGCCTCGGTCAATCCGCTATGAAGCACTGCCAGGGGAACCTCAAAACGTGATTTAAAGCGCTCGACTGTTTGTGGAGTGAGTCCGATTTCGGGCACGAGGATCAAACATTGTCTGCCCTGGCCCAGCACTTCACGCATTAACTGCATATAAACTTCAGTCTTGCCCGAACCAGTGACTCCATCCAGTAATGAGCAGGCAAACTCGCCCAGCTTGCCTTTGATCGTCTCCACAGCAGAGCGCTGTTCTGCATTGAGTGGCAGACCCTGGAAGTTGTCTGGATTCGCAGGCTGAAATGGCGTTAGCGCAGGCTCCTCGCAATTTTTCGAGCGGATGAATTTTTTTGTTTCCAGTTCTTTTATTAGCGCAGTGCTGTATCCGGCATCTCTACATTGCGTCGCAGTGACGGGCCCGTCTGCGTTAATGAATTCATATAAAGCAAATTGTCGTCGTGCACGGCGTAGTCCGGATTGTTCTTCTGCACTGATTTTTTCCGTGCTCCAGTGTGTTTCTACCTCATGCAGGCTGCCACCCATGCGCAAGCGAGCGGGCAGCGCAGTGGCAAAGACCTCACCAATTGGGTGGTGGTAATACTGGGCGCACCAGTGCAGGGTTTTGAATAGTGTGGCTGGAAACAGCGGTTGCATATCAAGATATTCGTATACTGGCTTGAGACGAGAAGTGGCCACATCACTCTGGTTCTTCACCGCGGTGATGATGCCTACCAGCCTGCGTTTGCCAAATGGCACAGCTACACGCAGCCCCGGCTCCACTTGCGCCCCGCCAGCTACTTTTGGTTGCAGATAGTCAAAAGTTCGACGCAGCGGGGACGGCACCGCTACCTGCAGAATAGTTGCGTTACTCTCGGAATTGCTACGTGAGTTCATGAGAGGGAAATTTGGTGCGGGCGATACAACAGCATCGCCGCATAGTAAATTCAATGCCACGGCTTAACAACTCGAAGCTGTATTGGTTGCCAATGCATTGCGCCTGAGGATCGCGATATGGAATATTGTATGATGCGCCAGCCTGCAGGTGGGCAAATGGCTGTTTCAGGCTTTGATGGTTTATACTGCTGAACCTTGTGGCGCTGGTATCAGGGTCGGTAAACCAATAGAGAATGACGAATCAGGGATAATTATGACAAAGGATTCGATCCCCGCAGAACTGCAACAAATTCGCGAACAGATTGACGCGGTTGATAGTGAACTGCTGGCCAGCCTGGCCCGACGATTTGAGCTGACTCGCGAAGTGGGTAAATTGAAGGCTTCTCTCAGTCTGCAGTCGCTCGACGCTGACAGGGAGGCCAGAAAGCTGGCAGAGCTGGAAACCCATTGCCAGCAAAATGGGCTCAATCCTGCGCTTATCAGGGAATTATTCCAGCGCATCATGGAAGAGGTGCGGGCCAATCACGACCGGATTCGCCAGTCTGGTTCAGAATGAACTGATCGAGAACATCCAGGGTTAAATTCACGCAGGTTACGGCTTTCGCTCTGTTCAAGGGGTGGAATTCGATCAGAGCCGCTGCCAGACACCCCGTGAAGGCTTGCGTCTACGACGTTCTCTGCTAGAATGCGCTCCCCTGATAGTGAGCGGCAGTGGTCTGGGGCAGGAATTACCGGGCTGGAACTGCCGAACTGAAGCAGATGTGGTGCAGCACAAAGATGCTGTGGCGACATCGAAGAGAGGAATACACATGAAAGCTGATATCCATCCAAGCTACGGCCCCATCAAGGCAACCTGTAGTTGCGGGAATGTGATCGAAACCAAATCGACCCTTGGCAAAGACATCCTGATTGATGTCTGTTCCGAATGTCACCCGTTCTACACGGGCAAACAGAAGATTCTGGACAGTGGTGGTCGTGTCGATCGATTCAAGAAGCGTTTCGGCAACCGTCGCGTTTAATCGCCTGCGCACGCTGAGCAATGCGTGCGCTGAACCTTCTTCCTTAATATATTTTTGCCATTTACCCGGCTCGTATAGTGCCGGGTTGACCCTGCCTGCGTGCAGGTAAATGAGAGGGTATTGCTAAAATATCGTCTCGGTTGAAAGCACATCCGATTCTTCAGATTCCGGATCCAGACCCTGAATCTGTTCCTGATCTTCTGCTGGATCGTTTTCTATTCTGAAGTATTCGAACATGGTATTCGGGTCACCCGGTGTTGCCAGTGCACCCGTGCTTATATCAATCAATCTGTCGACGATGCCGTCTGGTCTGCGCATAGTGTTTTCCGGCATGTTGCGCAAAGCCTCTCGCATATAATCGATCCAGATTGGTACCGCAACAGTTGCCCCCTGTTCTCTTTCGCCCAGTGGTTCCGGTTGGTCCAGACCAATGAATACGGTCGTGGCGATATCCCTGTTGAATCCCGAGAACCATAACTCCTGCGGCCCGTTCGTAGTGCCGGTTTTCCCCATCAAATCCCCGCGCTGCAATTCTCTCTGTACACGCACGCCACTGCCATCGGTAACCACCGAGCGCAGCATCGAATTCATGATGAATGCCAATCGGGCATCGATAACGCGAGGGGCTGGTAAGGCGATATCGGCGGTTTCGTCTGATGCCGGATTACAGCTTCCTGCCTCGCAGACTCTGGAGGGGTTGGCGCGGTAAATAACGCCATCTGCAAGGTTCCGTATTTCACTGATAAACCATGGTTCGACTTTGTATCCACCATTGGCGATTGTGGCGTAGGCAGTCACCATGTCCAAAGGCTGCACATCGCGGCTGCCCAGGGCGATAGTCAGGTCGTTACGTGGAAAGCTTTCTGTGGGAAAACCAAATTTGGCAGCGAAATCGAGCACCTTGTCTGAACCTAACTGATCGTAAAGGCGCACAGTCGGAACATTGCGCGACTGTTGCAAGGCATAGCGCAGAGTGATGGGGCCGAGGAAATTATTCTCATAATTATTGGGGCGATATTCACCGCGGGTGATAGGCGCATCATTAATAGTGCTGGCAGGGGAATAGCCGTGTTCCAGGGCGGCACCGTAAACGAATGGCTTGAAGTTCGAACCTGGAGGGCGCGGGGTAAGCACACGATTAACCTGGCTTCGACGGAAATCATACCCGCCTACCAGAGCCATTACTGCACCGTCATCTGGCGAGACTGAAATCAGGGCGCCCTGAATTTCCGGTACCTGTCCCAGTTCCCAGGTATCGCCAGTAGACTTTACTCGAATCAGGTCACCCAGAGTAACGACATCCGCCGCCACCTGCGGTGGGGGCCAGGCATTGTTGCGATTAACAAAAGTGCGGGCCCACGCAATGCCATCCCAGGGCACAGTGATCTCCTGGCCTGTTTTCAATATGGCGGTAAAGCTATTGCTACCAACACCAGTGACAATTGCAGGTTGCTGATTGCCGTATGTGGGAACAGGGTCGAGCTGTTCCAACCAGCCCGGGCGCGGGTCTTCATCATCGGGCGGGAAGTTGGCAGCAGGGCCGCGGTAGCCGTGGCGTTTGTCATAATAGACTTCAAGCCCGTCTATTAATGCCTTGTTTGCGGCCAGTTGTTTCTCACTATCAATAGACGTGACTACTTCGAATCCGCTGGAGTATGTGGCCTCGCCGTATTCCTCATACAATTGCTGGCGCACCATTTCGGCAACGTAAGGAGCTGAGACCTCGATATTGCGGGCATGCCGACGAGCAGTCACCGGTGCGTTGAGTGCTGTATTGAGCTCGTCCCGCGTAATCATGCCTTCATCAAACATCTTTTCCAGCACTACATTGCGCCGCTCGGTCGCTCTTTCCGGGTTACTGAGCGGGTTGCAGGGAGACGGGCAGGGCAGGACCGATGTCATCATTGCGGCTTCGGCCAAAGTCAGTTCGCTGGCCTGTTTGCCATAGTAGACAAACGCGGCTGCACCAATGCCTTCAGCACCAGCACCGAAATAAATCAGGTTAAGGTACAACTCCAGTATTTCTTCCTTGGTCAGTTCCTGCTGGATTTGAAGCGCAAAAGGTATTTCCTTGAACTTGCGCAGGTAAACATTGTCATCCTCGAATGAGATATTGTTGGCAAGCTGCATGGTAATCGTGCTGCCACCACCGAGATTGACACCACGAATAAATCCGTAGAAACCGCGCAGCAGGCCTTGCAAGTCAACACCAGGGTGGCTGTAAAAACGGGGATCTTCGCTGGCAATGATGGCATTGCGCACCACCGGGGGAATTTCATCGATCGTTATGGGGTTGCGACGATTACCGATTTCATCGATCAGGCGATTGTCGGCGGTATAGATACGCAGAGGTGTTTCCAGCTGCACATCCCGATAGGTTTCTGCCGCGGGCAGCAGGGGGGCAAGGTACAAATAGGCCGCGCTGGCTACCATTACCGGGCCAGTTGCGCTGAGTAGCGCCAGTTTGAGCGCCCATCCAAGAATGTTTTTGGTTCGGGTTTCCACGCCAGTCTGCAGTATCGTGTCGCGGTTCTGACCTGGAGGCAGTTTCGCTCCGGGTCGCACCATCTCATCAAGGGAATCAAAGTGAGCTATTAAGTATACATCTCTGGATTAATAATATGCTGTATTTCTTGGGCTTTTTCACACTTTTGGCATTTACTGTCTTGTGCCTGACGTATTTTTTTTTTCAAACTGCCTCTCCCGTCGCCAATATTGGCTGAATATATGACGTAAAGCGCTACAAGTCAGAATTTGCGCGGGATTGGGCAAATTGGCCAGCATTGCAAACGTGATCTGATTCAAAGAATTGCAGGGCTGTATCATTCATGATGGGATGGTAAAGTTGTTTATTCTGAAAGTCTGATAATTAATTGAAAACTATAATAAAGTTTCTCTTGGCCGATACCCAAAGCTGGAAGAATAAAATTTTTGCAAAGCCTCGCTAACTTGCTGTTATTATTGATATTATCTTAAGGGCAGGCGCGAAGAGGCTAATGCATGGGTGCTGCCCTCTCTTGATTGGGCAGGATTCACAACCGGCCGCGAAAGCGACTTTTTAGATACAGGACACAGGATTCAGGCAGTGCTGGAAATATTGAGCAAATTGGGAGGATTAGGACTGGGTGGCCGCAAGCGCACTTCGCTTGGGGTGGATATCAGTTCTACCTCTATCAAGATTCTGCAGCTCAGCCCGGCGGGCAAGAACCTGCGTGTCGACAATTACGTGATTCGTCCGCTGCCAGCCAATGCCATGGTTGAGAAGAACATCAGTGATATTGATGCAGTCGGTGAAGTAATCGCCCAGGCTGTCAGTATTCTCAAGCCTTCCCAGAAAGATGCAGCTGTGGCGGTTGCTGGTTCGGCAGTGATTACCAAGAAGATCGAGATGAATGCGTCTTTGTCTGACGCCGAAATGGAAAACCAGATCGTCGTGGAGGCGGATCAATATATTCCGTATCCGCTGGAAGAAGTAGCAATAGATTTTGAAAGGCAGCGATTGTCTGATCGCTCCAGCGACATGGTAGAAGTATTGCTGGCAGCTTGCCGGCGTGAAAATGTCGATGCACGAGTGGCAGCTCTGGAACTCGGTGGTCTGACGGCGACTGTGGTCGATATCGAAGCCTACGCCATAGAAAGAGTCTATCAATTACTGGCGGAGCAGATTGGCACCGAAGACGACCATACAGTCGCTATTATTGATCTGGGCTCAATGCTGACAACTTTGAACGTGATCCTTAATGGTAAAACTATCTACACGCGCGAGCAGGCCTTTGGCGGTGCGCAGTTGTCGGAAGAAGTCCAGCGCCGCTTCGGACTCAGCGCCGCAGAAGCAGAAAATGCCATGAAACTGGGCGGTCTGCCGGATGAATACGAGAAAGAAATCCTGGCCCCTTATCGGGATCAGGTCGTTCAGCAGATCAGCCAAACCCTGCAGTATTTCTTCTCGTCCAGTACCTACAACGAAGTGGATCATATTCTCCTGGCCGGAGGCGTTGCCTCGATTGATGGGCTGGCAGATCTGGTACAGGACACACTGTCGACGCAAACCCGGATTGCCAATCCATTCGCGGACCTGGTAATCGGACCAAAGGTTAACAAGACATTGCTGAAGAACGATGCACCGTCACTCCTGATCGCCTGCGGATTGGCCATGCGAGGTGAATACTAATGGCTCAGATAAATCTACTGCCCTGGCGCGAACGCATGCGCGAGGAGCGCAAGCGGGAATTCATCAGCATACTGGTTGGTTTTATCATTATTGCTGGTGGTCTGGTGTTTTTGGTGGATCGCTATTTCAACGGCGAGATTGACAGTCAGGTGGCACGCAACCAGTTTATGCGCGCCGAGATTGCGGTGCTTGATGAGCAGGTGGCGGAAATAACTCAACTGCGTCAGCAGAAGAATGATATTCAGGCTCGCATCAATGTCATTACCGATTTGCAGGGCACACGCTCGATAATTGTGCGCATCTTTGATGAGCTGGTGAAGACGTTACCAGATGGTGTTTATTACAATAGTCTGGTGCGCACTGGCGACACAATTGCCATCGAAGGTGTGGCTGAATCTTACGCCCGTATTACAACTCTTATGCGTCAACTGGACGAGTCGGATTGGTTTCTCGATCCGGATCTGGACAATATTTCAGCGACAGAACTGCCAGATAATCCCATGGCGGATGCATTTGCCTTCTCGCTGAGTCTTACCCTTGAACTGCCAACGTCGCAAGACGAGGTGTAAACGATGTCCTATTTTACTGACGTAACCAATGAGCTGAAGAATTTTGACTGGACTGATCTGCAGGACCTCGACACGATCGGCGTTTGGCCGGGTCCTGTTAAGGTATTGCTCGTATTTATAGTTTTTGTCGCTTGTGGCGTGGCCGGTTACTTCCTGCATATACAAAATTTGCAATCCGAACTCGATGGTGTGGCAGGTGAAGAAATAAATCTGCGAGCGGAGTTTGAGCAAAAAGCATTCCTTGCTGCAAACCTTGAGGAATACCGCGCCCAGACAGTAGAGATGGAAGAATCTTTCGAAGAGCTCCTGTTGCAACTGCCATCCGAGACAGAGGTTCCGGGTCTGGTCGACGATATCACTAAAACTGGTGAAGGCAGCGGCTTGCAGTTTTCCAACATTGCCCCGGAATCGGAGCAGTTTCAGGAATTTTACATTGAGCTGCCGATTGATATCGATGCTGTAGGTGATTACCACGACTTCGGTACCTTTGTCAGTGGCGTGGCCAGTTTAGATCGCATCGTCACATTGCATGATTTTAATATTCGTTCGCGCGAGGACAACCTCCTCAACATGAATATAACTGCGCGCACTTATCGTTATCGAACTGAAGACGAAGCAGCGGGTGATTTCTAGGTGAGTACCAGGCTTGCGCAACGCATTTTGATATTGCTGGCTACCAGCCTGGTGCTGGGGGCATGTAATCGCATGGAGAATTTCGCTGACCTCGAGGCCTTCGTTCAGGAAGTTAAAGCCCGGCCGGGAGCGGAGGTTGAGCCTGTGCCTGAATTCATCCCATACCAGGGTTTTATCTACAGTGCAGCTTCGCTGCGAAGCCCTTTCGATGTTCCCGTAGCGGTTATCGCATCAGATGGTTCGCCGCTGGATCAGAACGTAGTACCCGACTTTGAGCGCGAACGCGAGGCGCTCGAAGAGCAGCCATTGAGTGAGCTAACCATGGTGGGATGGGTTACCCGTTCGGGCAATTACGAAGCAATCATCGAAGATCAAATTGGCATCATGCATCGAGTTCGCGTGGGTAATTACCTGGGCAGAAACTTCGGGCGCATAGTGGCCATATCCGATACTCAAATCAACCTGACAGAAATAGTACCTAGTGGAAGCGGCGGCTGGATAGAACGACCGCAAATACTCACACTGCAATAAGCAGCTGAGCTGAGGTTAAGAATTATGTACACATACAGCAGAAAGGCGAATCAATACATGCGAGGCTGGCCAGTCGGAAACTGGATCAGGGTGCTTGCATTAATGGTCGTGGCTGGAAGCGCGCAACTGACGCTGGCGCAACAGCCAGTTACCCTGGACAGCATTGGGTTTGCCAACTTGCCCGGTGACAGCATCGAGATCCAGCTGTCTTTCGACAGCACGCCTCCTGAGCCATCCAGTTTTGTGCTGGACAACCCTGCGCGCATCTCCCTCGACTTGTCAGGTGTGGCCAGCGGCCTTTCCCGGCAGCGTTTTAATATCGATTCAAATAACGCCCAGAGTGTAATGGTTCTGGACGATGGCAGCCGTACCCGGCTGGTGGTCAACCTCAGCGACCTGGTCAACTACGAGACTGAAATAACCGGCAATATGCTGATAGTCCAGGTGGGTAATGATACTGCCCAGGGTGGCGGCGTGGCAGTTGCCGACCAGACTTTTACAGGCGTTGCATCCGACACTGAGAATTCTATTACCGATGTGAACTTCCGTCGGGGCGGAGAAGACGAGGGTCTTGTAGTTATCGATCTGTCCAGCGATGAAGTACTGGGGAGCATCGAGCAAGTCGGCAGTCGCGTGTATGTTGCGTTTAACAATACAACCGTGCCTGATTATCTTAATCGACGTCTGGATGTAAGCGATTTTGCCACTGTAGTTTCAACAGTTGACGTGCTAGGCCAGTCTGGCCGAGCGACCATTGTAATAGATGTGATGGACACCTATGAGTACGTGGCATTCCAAAGTGGTAGTCAATATACCGTCAGCGTTCGACCCCCACCGATTGATGTAACTGGCAGTGATCCGACTGCAGCCTATACTGGCGAAATAACTGGTTTGTCTTTTCAGGACATACCGATTCGCTCTGTATTACAGATTCTTGCTGACTATTATGATTTCAGTCTGGTTGCCGGAGACAATGTCAGCGGCAGTATAACGATTCAGATGGATAACGTGCCGTGGGATCAGGCGTTGGAAATGGTGCTACGCACGCAAAATCTTGGCAGTCGTCTTGAAGGTAATGTGTTGTACGTGGCACCTGCTACAGAGATAGCCGAGCAAGAAGCTGCTGAGTTACAGGCGGTTCAGCAAGCCCAGGCTTTGGCGCCGCTCTACACAGAATTCATGCAGATTAACTACGCCAACGCCAACGATATTGTGGCGCTACTTACTGGCCCCACAGGTGGTGCAGGCGCAGCCGCTGCAGTTCCTGCGGCGGGTGGCGAAGCAGGTGGTGGCGCACCAGCTGCTGCTGTTCCTGCTGAAGGTATTCTTTCAGCGCGTGGCACGGCAACAGTCGATGAGCGTACCAACATCATTATTGTCAGAGATATTGAAGAAAAATTGCAGGAAGTTCGCGCGCTGCTGGCGCGGCTGGATATTGCTGTACGCCAGGTATTAATCGAGGCGCGTATAGTCAATGTGTCTACGGACTTCTCGCGCGATCTGGGTGTTCGCTGGGGCGGTGCAGGTAGTGCGCCTACAGGGGATAACTTCCGCTATGGTGGATCATTAAATTCGACCATTGAGGAAGGTGCAAATCAGGTAGCACGTCAGGCGGCATTGCAGAATGCGCTAGTAGCGGGTGAATCTGCAAGGCTTGCGGCATTGCAGGCCGGTACTGATCCCAGCCTGATTCAGTCACTTGTGTCCGAAGCTATTGCCAGTGTACCGATTCCCTTCAGCACCACGTCGTTCCCTGATGCATTGGCCGTAGATTTGGGTGTACAGGCGGAAAATCCCAGTTCGTTCTCTATCGGCTACACAGGCAGCAGTGGGCTGATCGAACTTGAACTCTCGGCACTGGAAAGTAGTGGTAACGGCGAAGTTATTGCCCGACCCAAGGTGACCACTCAGGACAAGGTCACGGCGCTGATTCAGTCTGGTGTGCGTATTCCATATCAGTCACAAGCCGGTGGTACTGCGGGTGGCTCGACAACTGAATTTGAAGAAGCAGTGCTGTCGCTGGAAGTAACACCGCAGATCACCCCAGACGGGCGTATCAATATGCAACTTGATATTCGTCAGGATTCGGTGGCGCCAGGTGGCGGTCAGGTACCTGCGATTAACACCAACCAGGTGACGACTTCCGCGCTGGTTAATAACGGTGAAACAATCGTGCTCGGCGGTGTCTTCCGCGAGGAATCGACAATCACGGAAACCAAGACTCCGTTGTTGGGCGATATTCCTTATCTTGGCAATTTGTTCAAGCGCACGGAAAATGCCCAACGCCGCACGGAACTGCTGATTTTCATTACACCGAAGATTATCGCTGATATCGCGATTCGCTAACACGGTAAGTCGGTGCGGGCTTCCTGCCCGCCCGACGACGCCTATTGAGGTGCCGGTTATCACTGGTGCTCACTCATCGCCCTATATAACAGGTACAATACCAAGGGAACCTCTGATTTTTTAAGAGCGACAGGCTTGTGCCATGGAAACCAGCAACAATGTATTTCTCGTAGGTCCAATGGGAGTAGGAAAAACTACCATTGGCCGTGTGCTGGCCGATATTCTCGATCTGGAGTTTTACGATTCAGATCGCGAAATTGAAGAATCTACCGGTGCCGACATACCCTGGATTTTTGATGTAGAAGGTGAAAGAGGCTTTCGCGCGCGTGAATCGCGCATGCTCGAGAGTCTGACGCGCAAGAGGGGTATCGTCCTGGCAACCGGTGGCGGTGCCATTCTTAACAAGAAGAATCGTAAATTGCTGAACAAGAACGGCACTGTGGTCTACCTGCGCGCATCGATTGCACAGCAGGTGGAACGTACGGCTCGCGATAAAAACCGGCCGCTGCTACAAACGCCAAATCCTGAAAAACGTATTCGCGAACTGATGAAAATCAGGGATCCGTTATATCAGGAAGTTGCCCATGTGATAGTTGATACGAACAGACGCAATCCACGAGCAGTGGGCAATGAGATTCGCCGTGCCATAAAGAAGCTGGAAAAAGCCAGCGCGGTGGTCAGGGACGAAGGAAAACAGGATTAGTCTATGCCAGTACTCAACGTAGATCTGGGTGATCGCGGATATCCGATAGTCATCGATTCGGGAATCCTGAATCAGCTACAGTCATTCCAACCTTATCTGGGCAAAGGGCGTGTCGTGATCGTGACCAACGATACAGTTGCGGCGCTGTACCTTGATGCAGTGGAGTCTGCTCTGAGCCCAGCAGTTGACGTGGGTAGCATAATTTTGCCCGACGGTGAACAGCACAAGCATTTGGCGTCAGTAAATTACATTTATGATTATCTGTTGGAGAATAAATACGATCGCCAGACTGTGTTAGTGGCGCTGGGCGGCGGAGTCATTGGTGATATAACAGGATTTGCCGCAGCGACCTACCAGCGAGGCATTGATTTTATCCAGGTCCCCACTACCTTGCTGGCGCAGGTCGATTCCTCGGTAGGTGGCAAGACCGGGGTCAATCATACGCTCGGTAAAAACATGATCGGGGCGTTCTACCAACCTCGCAGTGTAATTATTGATATTGACGTGTTGCGCACCTTGCCCGTACGAGAACTCAAGGCCGGGTTGGCTGAGGTCATCAAGTACGGTTTGATAGGAGACCGGGAGTTTTTCGATTGGCTGGGTGATCACAGCGAAGAGATCCTGGCATTGGACACTGAGTGCATAGCAGAAACTGTAAAACGTTGTTGTGAAGCCAAGGCTGCAATAGTGGCCGAAGATGAAAAAGAGTCAGGAGTGAGGGCGCTGCTAAACCTTGGGCATACATTCGGCCATGCTATCGAAACAGCCAGTGGCTACGGCACTCTTTTGCATGGTGAAACAGTAGCAATGGGCATGGTGATGGCTGCCGACCTTTCACGGCGACTCGGCATGCTCGACGCAGATCAGGCTGGGGCTGTGCGCCAGATGCTCGAGAGCAAATTTGCCATGCCTGTAATCCCGCCGCAGATACCCCAGTCGCAATTTCTTGATTTGATGGCTTCTGACAAGAAAGCAGAGTCTGGCAGGATCCGTTTTATATTATTGAATGCGATCGGCAAAGCAGTGATTACTGCGGATGTTGGTCCAGATGCCCTGTCTGAGACGCTTTGCGCTGGGGAAGGACTCTGCCAGGACTGAAGTATTAATTAGCTCAAGACAGTTTTATTGAACTCGAGGCGGTTCCATCGAGTTAGCGGCTGCTTCATTGAGCTCATTGCTGCCTCGTGTAAAATTGGCGGCCTTTGTTCAATCCAATCTCACTGCGCTGACGTTAGTGTCAGCAAACTGACGAGAAATACTCATTGTGAAACTGAAGAACGACCGTTACCTAAAAGCTCTTGCGCGCCAACCTGTCGATGTAACACCGGTCTGGATGATGCGTCAGGCTGGCCGCTACCTGCCTGAATATCGCGCCACGCGCAAAGCTGCTGGCGATTTCATGGCGCTTTGTAAAAATCCTGACCTGGCCTGCGAAGTCACACTGCAGCCGTTGCGGCGCTTCGCTTTTGATGCAGCGATCCTGTTTTCAGACATTCTCACGATTCCTGATGCCATGGGCCAGGGCCTGTATTTCGTTGAAGGTGAAGGGCCAAAGTTTCGCAATGTGATTCGTTCTGCCACTGACGTAGATGCGCTACCTGATATCGATGTCGAGCAGGACCTTGCCTATGTTTGTGATGCAGTGAGCCTGATTCGCCGTGAACTGGATGGTAAGGTGCCTCTGATTGGTTTTTCCGGTAGTCCCTGGACTCTCGCGACTTATATGATCGAGGGGGGTAGTAGCAAGGATTTCAAAACCGCCAAACAATTTCTCTACGACCAGTCTGCTGCGATGCATCGCCTGCTGGAGAAGCTGGCGCGCGCGGTTACTGATTATCTCAATGCCCAGATTCGCGCAGGCGCCCAGGCTGTGCAGATCTTTGATACCTGGGGCGGGATTCTGACCACGGACGCCTATAAGGAATTTTCCCTGCGCTACATGCAACAGATTATTGAGGGATTGGTGCGGGAACATGAAGGCAGAAAGGTGCCATGTGTAGTATTTTCAAAGAATGGTGGGCAATGGCTCGAAGCTATAGCTGATACTGGATGTGATGGAGTAGGGCTGGATTGGACCTGTGAGATTGGTCAGGCAAGAGATCGCATTGGTGACAGAGTGGCGCTGCAAGGCAATATGGATCCAGTGTTGTTATATGCATCACCAAAAACTATTCGTGATGAAGTGAAGCTTATCCTGTCGCGCTACGGCAAAGGTAGCGGGCACGTATTCAATCTTGGGCATGGGATTACACCGGAAGTTAATCCGGAGCATGTTGCTGTATTTGTCGATGCTGTACATGACTATTCGGCAGTCCAGCATTCCTGAGTCGTGTCCAAACACACAAATCTGCAGTGTGTTGTGAGCCTGGGTGCCAACCTGCCGTCGGCAATGGGAATGCCAGCCGAAACCTTGCTTCTCGCTGCAGATCGATTGTCAGAAATGAGTACTGGCCCGCTACTCCGCTCATCTTTGTACCGCACAGCCCCGCTGGGTTGCCCGCCGGATACGCCCGACTTCATCAATGCTGTAGTCAGCCTGGAATTGCCGCAGAACGCGCAGGCAGCCGATTTTCTTCATGACTTGCTGCGGCTGGAGCGGGAATTTGGACGCTCCCGTAATCAGATTTCCCGAGTGCTGGATCTGGATTTGATCAGTTTTGGTGATCAGCAGTATTGCACCCCGCAATTGACGGTTCCTCACCCCCGAGCCCACCTGCGTCGGTTTGTCCTGCAGCCACTGGTGGAAATCTGCCCTGATCTGGTACTGGCCGGCTTCAGCAAGTCGGCCCGCGAACTACTGCGAGAATTGGATGACAATTCCTCTGTGAAGCAGATAAAGTAGCGCTGTAAATTGATAAATGCTTTGAATTCAATAAGTTAAAAGCTCAGAATATCTCTGTGTCCCTTTACGCATGCCTTCGTGCAATCGCGCCCGCAGTGCCCAAAAATCCCGGTCTGTAACAGTTTATTTCATGTAAAAAATGCAGGTCTGGTGCTACACTACGAGGGTCGAGAGTGGGCAGGTTCGTGCCCTGATTCCGGGAGCAAGGGACCGGTCTCCAGACACTATCAAGCCAAGCGGAAAACAGTTTATAAAAATGCGCCACACTATCCGAACAACTATGTTGACTGCGCTGGCTAGCCTGGCTCTATTGCCCGTGGCTGCAGCTCAGGAAATAGTTCTCGATGACGTAAATACCGACAACGCCAATTTTCGCATTGCACCTTCATCGCTGCTCAGTCAGGACGCACCGCTTTTCAGCATCGAACGCAATCTGGAGCAACAGGATTTCCAGGGCTCGATTGTGGAAGACGTGTTGAATTTCAATCTGGGTGTGGAAATCTCTCCTCTCGAAGGCCTCAATGTGCGTGCCGATGCCTGGCGACTCGAAATTGACGAAGCGCCTGCCGCTGGCAGCCTGGGACCAGCTTCTGCAATGCCCCAGCTGCTTTATCTGGAAGATTCCGTTATCAATGAATTTAATCTGGACAATCCACTGATGGGCACCAACTTTGATTCCAGTGGTTTTGATCTGGGCGCATCCTATGTCTGGGAAACCTCTCGTTTTGGCCAGTTTACGCTCAGCACCAAAGCCACCTATGTGCGCGATTTCGAGAACAAGGGTGGATTACTTGAGCTTGGCAGCCAGGAACTGAATGCGCCTGCAGATCGCATGATCAGCCCGGAATTACAAAGCAGCCTGATGCTTAGCTGGGAATTCGGTAATCACACAGCGAGCGCTATCACCAATTACTTCGACTCGTTCAAGGATATTGGTGAGCTCGACGTAGATGAGATCAACGCTCTGCTGGACAATATGACCACGGTTGATCTGCAATACGGCTACAGCGTTAAAACCGGCTCCAATGACCGTGCAATTATTTCTTTTGGTATCAGAAATATCTTTGATGAAAAGACCGCCCAAATTCTCAACTCCACCACCCGCATACTTGACCAGAATGGCCGGGTAGCCTACGGCTCAATCAAGTACCAGTTCTAACTTTTTGTTTCTTCTCAGGCTGTCACGCGCGCCACGCTCCATGCGTCAACCCTGCTGATTCCCGCTTTTAGCAAAGCCTCCCTGGCAGCTTCTATTGTGCTCATTGTAGTAATGACGTCGTCCAGCAGAATTACTCGATCCACCTGGGTAAGCCTGGAGACGTCTGCGTGAAATGCTCCGCGCATGTTTTGCGCCCGAGCGCGACGACTGCCGAGTTCCGATTGTTTTGATGTGGGACGAATGCGGAAGAGTACATCCTGCCGCAGATCGATAGACAAGGTCTTGGAAAGGCGTCGCGCAAGTTCCGCCGCCTGGTTATAGCCCCGTTCGCGGAAGCGCTGACTGTGCAGAGGTACGGGAATGATTAACCGCGGCAATTCCTCATAGAAACTCTGTAGCCGTTGCGCAAGCAGTGACGCCAGCACAACCCCGCAAGCGAAATCTGCACGGAATTTAAAACGGGCAATCAGCCAGTCCACTGGACAATCATAGTGCAATGCACTCTGGCAGTATTGATGCCGACGACGCGGTGTGCTCAGGCAATTTCCACAACGACCCTCATGCAATGCCGAGCGGGGAAGTTCGAGTCCGCAACCCAGACATGCATGTTGCAGCCATGGCAGACTGTCGAGGCAAGCCGTACAGATTCTGCGCGGAAGCGATTCAGGTAAATTGCACAGTAAACATTGGGATATGTTTATCTGCACTGCAAATGAGTCCCTGTCGATTTTTTACAGATTTTGACAACCCTGCACCAAATTATAGTCAGGCGAACCAATTAGTTACTAATGATTGCAGGCCAGGCGGCTATCAGGACACCACCGCTTCACCTATAATCGGTATTACTTTAGAAAAGTGCTTTAGATAAGTAGTAAGGGGAATCGAGAATGGCCGCGTATCGCGCACCGTTAACAGATATGAATTTTCTGTTGCAAAAGGTTTTTGCCGCAGAAGAGTTTTTTACCGCCATGCCGAAGACTGAGGAAGTCACGGCAGATCTATGCGAAGCAATCCTGGCTGAGGCAGGCAAAATTGCCGAAGGCTTGCTGGCGCCCATAAACCAAAGCGGTGACCTTGAGGCCTGCCAATTTGACAATGGCCAGGTTTCGACACCGAAAGGTTTTAAAGAAGCCTATGCAGCCTACGCTGAAGGGGGCTGGTCTGGTCTGACCGGTGATGTGGAATATGGTGGCCAGGGCATGCCGAAGATGCTGTCAGCCTTGATAGAAGAAATGGTATTCGGCGCCAACTCTTCATTCGCTCTCTATACGATACTCACCACAGGTGCCACGCTCACCCTGAGTCAACATGGCGATGCGGCACTCAAGCAACGCTATTTGCCCAAAATGTATGCGGGACAGTGGTGCGGCAGCATGTGTCTTACCGAGCCCCATGCGGGCACTGATCTCGGCATTATCAAGACCAGGGCAGAACCCCAGGCAGATGGATCCTATGCATTAACCGGTACCAAGATGTTTATCACAGCAGGGGAGCACGACCTGACTGAAAATATCATTCATCTGGTGCTGGCCAAGCTTCCGGATGCCCCTGCCGGGCCGCGTGGAATCTCTCTGTTCCTGGTGCCCAAGTTACTCGTGGATGATGCTGGTGAACTTACCGGTGAATCCAATCATGTGGTTTGTGGTTCTATCGAGCACAAGATGGGGATTAATGGATCGGCCACGTGTGTGTTGAATTTTGAAGGCTCAAGGGGTTACCTGGTCGGAGAACTGAATCAGGGTCTGAGCAATATGTTTACCATGATGAACTACGAACGGCTCTCCATGGGGCAGCAGGGCAACGGCCTGGCGGAAAGCTCGTATCAACTGGCTTCTGGTTATGCCAAAGAGCGCCTGCAGGGCAGGGCGCCTGATGGAGCCCAACAGACCGACCAGCTCGCGGATCCAATCATCGTGCATCCTGATGTACGCCGCATGCTGTTGACTATGCGCGCCAACATCATGGCAGGTCGGGCATTGTCCCTGTATGCAGCCAGTCAGCTCGATACCATGAAATTTCATCCCGATGTCGACATTCGCGCGAGAGCTGAAAAACTTATTGCGTTATTGATTCCTGTACACAAGGCCTACTGCACAGATCGCGGATTTGAATCCACTGTGCTGGGGCAACAGGTGCTTGGTGGTCACGGATATGTCACCGAATGGGGACTGGAACAAAACGTGCGAGATGCGCGTATCGCGCAAATATATGAAGGTACAAATGGCGTTCAGGCGCTGGATTTGGCCGGGCGCAAGACTGCACGTTGCAATGGTGAATTGCTCAAGTTGTTGCTGGAAGACTGGGACGCATTTCAGGAAACTGTGAGCGCTGATCAAATGCAGTCCTATTGTGATACCGCAGCCCTTAGCCGGGCGCAACTGGAGGAGGCGACACAGATAATCGTCGAATCCAGTCAGCAATCACCGGAAGAGGTAGGCGCCGCTTCTTACGCTTACATGGAATTAATGGGTTTAAATCTCTATGCCTTCATGTGGCTGCGTATACTGGATGCTGCTTTAGCGGAACTGGGTGAAGGTAATGGTGATAAATCCTATCTGGATGGCCTGGTCAAGACTGGCGAATTTTTCTTCGCACGTTTATTGCCACACACTGTCAGTCGGTTGGAAGAGATCAAGGCTGGTGCCAGCACCTTGATGGCGATGACAGCAGAACAGTTCTGATCTGGTGCGCATTGCTGGTGTGTAAATAAAAGCGCATAAAAAAGGGGTCCTTCGGGACCCCTTTTTATTTTGAGCCATTGGGCTTCAGATAGCCCAATTCATTTGATCGGCAAACAACGTTTCTATGGTTTCGAGATCTTCATCTTTCTCACCCACAAGTACTACATTACCGCGTTCGCCAGGTATCACCCGGCCATTGAAGCGGTCATCGCTGATATCAAATTGTGTGCTGACAGGGCTATTGCTGATCACGATGATGTTTACCGCGCCGGAATTGCCCTGAATCATAAGATGTACGCCGTTCTGTGACTCCAGTACCGGGCACAGTTTTGCCACCCGGACCGGCATGTTTTCGAATGCTTCATAACTAACCAGCTGTGCGCCTTGCAGGTTGATTAGCTGCTCTACTTCGGGCATACCGACTTCGGATTGCATAGTGCCGGCATTGATGGCGCTCAATTCCGCTGCCTCAACCAGTAAGTGTCTCAGCACATCGTTGCCAAATGCCACATCACCGGGTGTTAGCTGTGCCCTGCGATCGCCTAAAGTAAAGGTCACGGCAATCGCCACCAACAGGCAGGCTGCCAATGCATAATACTTGAACAAGCTGCCGCTGTGCGCATCGTTGGCCGCAGTTGCGCCAGTTGCGCCAGTTGCGGCAACATTGGTGTCTTCTTCTGCTGTTTCCGGCAGATTGCGCAGGCGCTCAGCCAGATCAGCAGGAACGACTACACTATTCACCAGACCTTTCACATTGTCATCAAGCATGCGGGCCTGATCCAGAATGCGCTGCAGCGCGGGTTTCTCTTTTGCAGCATCGAGGGCTTCCTGACCGGGATCGGCAGGGTTGGCATAGACCCTTTGGCGAAATTCTAGTTCATCCATCACTTTTTGCTCTTGGTTGATCTTTCTCTATCAATTTGTGTTCTACCAGTTTGTGGTTTTGCTCAAACTGCAATCGCTGGCTTTGTCAGCGAGTGCGCAGTGCGTTAATACTACTCCGAGTCAGCATCCTCGCCGGCGTCGAGACCAAATTCCTGTTTCAGTTTGCCTCTGGCACGAAAGAGCCGGGTCATGACTGTGTTGTTGTTAAGATCGAGAATCTCGGCAATTTCTTTCCCACTGAAACCGCCAATTGCCTGCAACAGCAGTGGATCCCGATATTCTGGCTCCAGTCGGTTGATGGCGCTGTGCAGCAATTCCCGATCCATGCGTTTATCAGGTTCATAGTCGGTGCTATCGGCCAGGGTCTGATCTTCCACATCTACCAATTCAGGGCGGTAGCGCTCGTACATCCGTGCGTTCTCGCGTCGCAGGATGGTAAATAGCCAGGCTTTGGCTGCCTTGTCATTTTGCAGACTCTCAAGAGACCGCCAGGCGCGCAAAAATGTTTCCTGAACGAGGTCTTCCGCTACCGGCTTGCTCTTGCACAGCCAGAATGCGTAACGAAATACGTCCTGGTAGAGGTTCGCAACCAGCGAATCGTAGCGCTCTCTTTTGGTATTTCCCTGTAGGACCGGGGTATCGCTCATTTTTTTCCGGATTGCCCGTGGGCATTGGTAGTTGTGGTTATTGTGGCGGGACACCTGCAAAACCAAGGCGTCTGGCGCAATCCCCGGGGGGGAGAGTGTGCCTAAATTGCCCGGTTCGTTCAAGTTCTGCGCGGTGCGGCGTGGTGACGATCACGCCAGGTGGTAGTTTTGCTTGCTAGATGCGCCCTGTATACTTGCGGCCTCTAATTTTTACGGATCAACATCATGACAACTGTGGCAATAGCAGGCGCGGCCGGTCGCATGGGGCGGGCACTGGTAGAGGCAGTCAGCCAGAGCGAACAGGGCCTGACAATCGGCGCTGCCAGTGTGTTGGCAGATGATCCTGCGCTGGGCCTGGATCTCGGTTTGCTGAGTATCGGCCGGGAACTGGGCGTAACCAGCGTCGCGGATTTGTCGACAGTGGTGGATGAATTCGATGTGCTGATTGATTTCACCAGTGTTGAGGCCAGTCTGGAGCACCTGGAATTATGTGCTGCCAACAACAAGGCCATGGTGATTGGCACTACCGGGTTTTCAGCGGCGCAGGAATCACAGATCCAGGCCGCTGGAACAGACATTCCTGTGGTCTTTGCTCCAAATTACAGCGTCGGTGTGAATCTGGTGCTGCAATTACTTGAGCAGGCGGCCAGTGTATTGGGGGATGAGGTTGATGTTGAGATAACTGAAGCGCATCACCGACACAAAAAAGATGCCCCTTCTGGTACCGCATTAAAAATGGGGCAGGTCATTGCTGACACGTTGGGCAGGGATTTAGAGCAACATGCGGTCTATGGTCGACAGGGTATCGGGAGTGAACGTGCCCGCGAAACTATCGGCTTTTCCACGGTGCGTGCCGGTGACATCGTTGGTGAGCATACCGTGATATTTGCTGGCGCTGGTGAGCGCGTCGAGATTTCGCACAAGGCCAGTAATCGCATGACGTTTGCCAGTGGGGCAGTGCGCGCAGCAGCCTGGGTGAGCAAGCAGCCAAAAGGTGTTTACTCCATGATGGACGTACTGGGCCTGAACGTCAGCGCATAATCCTTCTTGCTTGATCATAATTGACCGAATTATCAGGTAATTTTCATCTAACTCGCAGTATTTCAGTCCAGATCGGCATGCGTGATGGACAAGTGACCCCCTCTTTCGCTAGAATGCCGGCTCAGTATGTCGAATGCTGAATCTACTGCACATGTAAAAGAATTCATAAGAAAGCGGATTGAAGTTGTTCTTCATTCCGCTTTTTTTTGCGCGCCCGCTTTGTGGGCAAAAACGCGCGCCCGCTATGTGCACAAATTGTGCGCAAAAACTGGCGTGCAGAAATACAGCAGTTTTAGCATCAATCCAATATTCCGCAGATAAGGAGTAAATCTTGGCTGGAAATGCAGTACTCGCACTGGAAGATGGCAGTGTATTTCACGGAGTGGCAATCGGAGCGGAAGGCACCGCGACCGGTGAAGTGGTGTTCAATACATCCATGACCGGTTATCAGGAAATCCTCACCGATCCCTCTTACGCGCAGCAGATAGTCACGCTGACCTATCCTCATATCGGTAACACCGGTACCAATGAAGAAGACAATGAATCAGATCGGGTCTGGGCTTCAGGCCTGGTGATTCGGGATCTGCCTTTGTTGGCCAGCAATTTCCGCAAGGACCAAACGCTGGATGAATTTCTTAGATCACATAATGTTGCGGCGATAGCTGATATCGATACACGCCGACTGACTCGGGTGCTGCGCGACAAAGGCCCACTCAATGGTTGCTTGCTAACAGGCAGTGCACTGGGAGACGCTGGCGAAGCCAGGGCCATTGAACTGGCCAAAGAGTTTCCGGGCCTCAAGGGCATGGATCTCGCCAAAGAGGTCAGTGTGCAAAAACTCTACAAATGGAATACCGGCGTGTGGGATCTAAACGACGGATATGCCGAAGGAAGTGACAAGCAATACAAGGTTGTGGCTTATGACTTCGGTGTTAAACGCAACATTCTGCGTATGCTGGTTGATCGGGGCTGCGATGTCACAGTGGTCCCTGCGCAAACTCCTGCACAGGAAGTCCTGGAAATGAAACCCGATGGAGTGTTCCTCTCCAATGGGCCCGGTGATCCCGAGCCGTGCGATTATGCAATCACTGCCATCAGGGAATTATTGGACGCGAACATGCCACTGTTTGGTATTTGCCTGGGCTGTCAGTTGCTGGCCCTGGCCTGCGGTGCCAAATCCATAAAGATGCAACTCGGACATCATGGCGCGAATCATCCCGTGCAGGACCTGGCTAAAGGCACAGTGCTTATAACCAGCCAGAATCACGGTTTTGCCGTTGACGCTGACTCTCTGCCCGACAACTTGAAGGCGACGCACAAATCACTGTTCGACGGTTCTTTGCAGGGTATAGAGCGCACTGACAAGCCAGCTTTCGGATTTCAGGGTCACCCGGAAGCCAGTCCCGGACCACACGATGTGGCACCACTATTCGATCATTTTATTGAACTGATGCAGTCAAAGGCCTGACAGACTGTTTATCGCAATCAACACAAATCAGGGAGCAGTAGAAGAAATTCATGCCCAGACGTAACGACATTAACAGCATTCTCATCCTCGGCGCTGGCCCAATAGTTATTGGTCAGGCCTGCGAATTCGACTATTCCGGAGCCCAGGCCTGCCAGGCGCTTAAAGAAGAAGGGTTCAGGGTTATCCTGGTTAACTCTAATCCTGCCACTATCATGACTGACCCGGCCATGGCGGATGCAACTTATATTGAACCCGTCAATTGGCGAATTGTTGAAAAAATTATTGCCAAGGAAAAACCCGATGCAATTCTACCCACCATGGGAGGCCAGACCGCGCTCAATTGTGCATTGGACCTGAACAAGCATGGCATTCTCGACAAATATAACGTTGAGTTAATCGGCGCCAAGCCGGCAGCGATCGACAAGGCAGAGGATCGCGAGAAATTTGACGATGCGATGAATGCGATAGGTCTGGAGACGCCAGCCCATGGTTTTGCCCATAACATGGAAGAAGCCCATGTTGCGCTCAAGCAAATCGGCTTTCCCTGTATTATCAGACCTTCTTTCACTCTCGGTGGCAGCGGCGGTGGCATCGCCTATAACAAGGAAGAATTCGATGAGATTTGTACGCGCGGCCTTGAGCTTTCCCCAACCAATGAATTATTGATTGATGAGTCATTAATTGGCTGGAAAGAATTTGAACTCGAGGTTGTCAGAGACAAAAACGACAACTGCATCATTGTATGTTCTATCGAAAACTTCGACGCCATGGGCGTTCACACTGGTGATTCAATCACCGTTGCCCCGGCGCAGACTCTGACCGACAAGGAATATCAGATTTTGCGAAACGCAGCGATTGCTGTTTTGCGCGAAATCGGTGTGGAAACCGGCGGTTCGAACGTGCAATTTGCGATCAATCCTGAAAATGGTCGACTGGTCATAATCGAGATGAACCCCCGGGTTTCCCGTTCTTCTGCACTGGCATCCAAGGCTACCGGCTTCCCTATCGCCCGGGTTGCGGCGAAACTTGCCATCGGGTTTACGCTTGATGAATTGCGTAACGAAATTACGGGTGGAGCAACCCCTGCGTCATTCGAACCGACCATTGACTATGTGGTCACCAAGATTCCACGCTTTACCTTCGAAAAATTCCCGGAGGCCAATGACCGGATCACCACGCAGATGAAATCAGTTGGTGAGGTCATGGCCATCGGACGCACTTTTCAGGAGTCCCTGCAGAAAGCACTGAGGGGGCTTGAAGTTGGCATGTGTGGCTTTGACCCTGTGCTGGATACCAAATTGAGTGATGCGCAGGAAGTGCTGACCCGGGAACTCACCGAGGCAGGCGCGCAACGTATCTGGTATATCGCCGATGCATTCAGGCAGGACTGGTCGATTGCCAAGGTTTACGAACTCACCGGCATTGATCCATGGTTTCTTGTTCAGATCCAGGACCTCATTAATACTGAAAAACTGGTAAGTCAGTTGGATTTGAAGGAACTGGACCGTGACGAGATGTTGCGTCTCAAGCGCAAGGGTTTTTCCGATCAACGTCTGGCACAACTTTTGGGCGTTAATGAGATCAAGATTCAGAAATTACGTCACGAGTTCAAACTACATCCAGTGTACAAGCGCGTAGACACCTGTGCCGCTGAGTTTCAATCGACCACTGCTTACATGTATTCAACGTACGAGGAAGAGTGTGAGGCCGACCCGTCCGATCGTGAAAAAATCATGGTGTTGGGTGGCGGGCCAAATCGTATCGGTCAGGGAATCGAATTCGACTATTGTTGCGTGCACGCGGCTTTGGCAATGCGGGAAGATGGTTATGAAACTATTATGGTTAACTGTAATCCTGAGACGGTCTCTACGGATTACAATATTTCCGACAGGTTGTTTTTCGAACCACTGACATTTGAAGATGTTATTGAAGTGGCGTTATTGGAAAAACCCAAAGGCGTCATTGTGCAGTTTGGTGGGCAAACACCACTGAATCTCGTGAAGCGTCTCGAGGCAGCCGGCGTACCGGTCATCGGTACTTCGCCAGATGCAATTGACCGTGCCGAGGACCGCGAGCGATTTCAACACCTGATTCAGAAGCTGGATCTGAAGCAGCCTCCCAATCGGACAGTTCGCAGTGTGGATGAAGCGTTGCTAGAGGCTGAAAATATTACCTATCCGTTGGTAGTACGACCATCTTATGTATTGGGTGGACGGGCCATGGAGATCGTCTATAACGAGGAAGAATTGAAGCGCTATCTGTTTGATGCAGTGAAAGTATCCAATGAGAGTCCGGTGCTACTCGATTATTTTCTTAATAACGCAATCGAAGTCGATGTTGACCTAGTCTGCGATGGTGAGCAGGTAGTACTCGGCGCAATTATGCAGCACATCGAACAGGCAGGTGTTCACTCCGGTGACTCGGCGTGTTCATTACCTCCCTACAATTTGCCAATGGAAATTCAGGACAAAATTCGTGAGCAGGTATCGAGCCTGGCGCTGGAGCTCGGTGTGGTTGGCCTGATGAACACACAACTTGCTTACCAGGATGGTGAGGTGTATATCATCGAAGTCAATCCACGTGCTTCACGCACAGTGCCATTTGTTTCCAAGTGCATTGGCACTTCGCTCGCTAAAGTTGCCGCGCGCTGTATGATCGGTACAACGCTTAAGGAGCAAGGCTTCGATAAGGAAATAATCCCGACAAACTTTGCGGTGAAGGAAGCAGTATTCCCATTCAACAAATTCCCGGGTGTAGATCCCATACTTGGCCCGGAGATGAAATCCACTGGTGAAGTCATGGGTGTGGGTAAGACCTTTGCTGAAGCCTATGCCAAGGCCCAAATGGGTGCAGGCGAAGATATCGAGAAAAGCGGTACTGCCTTTATCAGTGTGAAAGATGCTGATAAACCCTATGTGGTCGAAGTGGCGGAGAAATTGCACAAGTTAGGCTATAAGGTTGTTGCCACTCAGGGCACGGCCAAAGTCATTTCGGATGCAGGCGTACCTGTGCAGGCTGTCAACAAGGTGGCGCAAGGTAGACCTCATATAGTTGATATGTTAAAAAACGATGAGATTCAACTGGTTGTCAACACGACAGAAGGCAAACAGGCCATCGCTGATTCCTCCATGATCAGGCGAACCGCGTTGCGGCACGATGTGTTCTGCACTACTACAGTTGCAGGTGCGTTGGCGGTTTGCGAAGCACTGGATTTTGGAGACAATTTTTCGGTGTACACTATTCTGGAATTGCACGCCGAACTTCACTAGGTCTTTATCATGCGAAAAAACCCGATGACAGTGGCGGGCGCCGAACGATTGCGTCAGGAACTGCACAAGCTCAAGTCTGAGCAACGGCCGAAAATTTCTGCCGCGATAGCTGAAGCACGTGAGCACGGTGATCTGAAAGAGAACGCCGAGTATCATGCTGCGCGCGAGCAGCAGAGTTTCTGTGAAGGTCGCATTACCGAGATAGAAGGCAGGCTCGCCGATAGTGAAATCATTGATGTCACCAAAATTGAACCAACCGGACGAGTTATCTTCGGCACTACAGTCAAGCTATATAATGTAGCGACTGAAGAATCAGTGACCTATCAGATTGTCGGTGAAGATGAGGCGGATGTGCCATCGGGAAAGATCTCAGTGATTTCACCAATTGCTCGCGCCATCATGGGCAAACAGGAAGGTGACGAGATAGTCGTCAATGCACCGGCAGGTGAGCTCGAATTCGAGATCGAATCCGTTGAGCATATTTAGTCGCTGGATTTGTGGCGACTAATATTGGACAAACGAGGATCTGCTTGCCTGGCTTTTTTATAAAGCAAAACAATATGGCCGATTGATTGTATGCAGGTTGCATCAAGCCGGGTACAGATTTCATCGCTTACCGCTTTGCGATCAGCTTTCGAATCAGACACAATTTTCACCTTAATCAATTCGTGCTGCCGCAAAGCCCGGTCAATTTCCCCGATAACATTTTCTGTCAGTCCTTTCTGGGCAATAATAACGACTGGACTCAGATGATGGCCGATGCGCTTAAGAGATTTCTTTTCGCTGTTGTCCAGACTCATGATGTTTTACCAAATGTTAAGCATTGTTCGAGGGCTGCGCATTCTATCTGAATAATGGCAGCCGATAAACGCTGCCTCATACCCAGCATAGAGTTCTAACTCATGGCGAGATCCAAATCCAGCAAGCAGTGGCTCCGGGAGCACTTTGACGATGCGTATGTAAAGCAGAGTCAGGAACAGGGCTATCGCTCAAGAGCCAGTTTCAAGTTGCTGGAGATCCAGGAGAAGGATCAATTGATCCGTCCCGGCATGACAGTAGTAGACCTCGGTGCTGCCCCTGGTGGCTGGTCGCAGGTTGCCACTGAATTAGTGGGTGAACACGGTCGCGTCATAGCCAGTGATATCCTGCCGATGGACGCCTTGCCAGGGGTGGAATTCGTGGAAGGCGATTTTACCGAGGCAGACGTGCTGGAGCGCCTTCTGGCTGCGTTGGATGGCAGCGCTGCAGACCTTGTAATCTCCGATATGGCCCCAAATATGAGTGGTATGAAAGAAATTGATCAGCCCAGGGCAATGTACCTGGCTGAGCTGGCACTCGAGCTGGCGCAATCTGTTCTCAAGCCCGGAGCGTATCTACTGGTGAAGGTTTTTCAGGGGGCCGGCTTTGATGCATACCGGCGGCAACTGCAAGGCTGCTTTGAATCAGTGAAGTCCAGAAAACCCGGGGCTTCCAGGGCACGATCAAGGGAAGTTTACCTGCTGGGAAGTGGCTTTGAGCCCTGAAAATGTCCAGAAGTGAGAAGTTTCCTGAATTTTCGTGCATTATTTCGTGTAAATATTAGAATGGGATATTCGTAGTTAAGGCAATCTATCTAGTGACCATGTGAAAAGCTGGTCGTCTCGCTACTCTCAATCCCAATTCTTATCAGTATTACGGGGGACAAACCCTTGAATGATATGGCTAAAAATTTAATTCTCTGGATGATCATCGCTGGTGTATTGCTGACTGTGTTCAACAATATCAATCAGGAAACCAGTGAAGAAAACATTACTTACTCTGAGTTCATCGGTGAAGTTGACCGTGGACGCGTGAATCGGGTTGAGATTGCCGGTACAGATATTACCGGTGTGCGCGAAGACAATACCCAGTTCCGTACTGTATTGCCTTTAATCGGTGATGATCAGTTGATGAATCAATTGCTGTCTGCAGATGTAGAAGTCATCGGCCGGGCGCCTGAACAACAGAGTATCTGGACCCAATTGCTGGTAGCCAGCTTTCCGATATTAATTATCATTGCCCTCTTCTTCTTTTTTATGCGCCAGATGCAAGGCGGCGGTGCAGGTGGCAAGGGCGGCCCAATGTCGTTTGGCAAGAGCAAGGCCAAGCTGCTGGGTGAAGACCAGATTAAAGTGACTTTTGCTGACGTTGCAGGTGTGGACGAAGCGAAAGAAGATGTGCAGGAACTGGTTGAGTTCCTGCGTGAGCCAGACAAGTTTCAGCGTCTCGGTGGACGCATTCCACGCGGTATTCTCATGGTGGGCCAGCCTGGTACGGGTAAGACCCTCCTGGCTAAAGCCATTGCCGGGGAAGCCAAAGTGCCTTTCTTCTCTATTTCCGGTTCTGACTTCGTCGAGATGTTTGTCGGCGTAGGTGCTTCCCGTGTGCGCGACATGTTCGATCAGGCCAAGAAACAGGCACCCTGTATTATTTTTATTGATGAGATTGACGCGGTAGGTCGGCATCGTGGTGCCGGACTGGGCGGCGGTCACGATGAACGCGAACAGACATTGAACCAGTTGCTGGTAGAAATGGATGGCTTCGAAGTTAACGATGGCGTCATCGTCATGGCGGCTACCAACAGACCTGATGTATTAGACCCGGCACTATTGCGTCCGGGGCGCTTCGACCGACAGGTAGTGGTCGGATTACCTGATATCCGCGGCCGTGAGCAAATACTTAAAGTCCATATGCGCAAAGTGCCTATAGATGACCGTGTGGAAGCCGGTGTTATCGCCCGTGGCACACCAGGGTTTTCTGGTGCTGATTTGGCCAACCTGGTCAACGAAGCTGCCTTGTTTGCAGCGCGGGCCAGCAAGCGTCTGGTCTCGATGGAAGAATTCGAAAAGGCCAAAGACAAGATCATGATGGGTGCCGAGCGCAAGTCTATGGTCATGTCTGAAAAAGAGCGTCTCAATACTGCTTATCATGAAGCGGGGCACGCTATTGTCGGCCGCCTGGTGCCTGAGCACGATCCTGTTTACAAGGTGAGCATCATCCCGCGTGGCCGAGCATTGGGCGTTACCATGTTTCTACCGGAAGAAGATCGCTATAGCCACAGCAAGCAGAGCATACTCAGTCAAATATGCAGTCTTTATGGTGGGCGCATCGCAGAAGAGATGACGCTGGGCAAAGACGGTGTCACCACCGGTGCTTCCAATGATATCCAGCGAGCCACAGAGATGGCACGCAACATGGTTACCAAGTGGGGTCTTTCTGAAGAGATGGGCCCACTACAGTATTCCGAGGACGATCATGAAGTTTTCCTGGGGCGTTCCGCTGCATCACAATCGAAGTCTGTTTCTGATGACACGGTTAAATGCATTGACCATGAAGTACGCAAAATTATTGACGAGTGTTATGCAAGAGCGCAGAAGCTGCTTGAAGATAATCGCGACAAGCTGGAAATCATGAAAGATGCGCTTATGGAATACGAAACCATCGATGCAGATCAGATCAATGACATCATGACTGGCAAAAAACCACGGCCGCCGGCAGACTGGGGCGATTCTGACAGCAGTGGCGGAAAGGCTGCAGAGCAGGAAGAGCCCAAGCCTTCTGCCAAGTCCGGACCCATTGGTGGGCCAGCGAGCGAACACTGATCCTTCCAGATTGAAAAGTCTCCCTATTATGGGAAAAGTGCTTGATACCGGGGCTCGACAAATTGATTTGTCGAGCCCCGTTTGCATGGGCATTATAAATGCGACGCCTGACTCCTTTTCGGATGGATCGGAACTGGGAAAGGATTTGCAATCCAATTTCAGTATAGATTTGGATAAAGTGCTGCATCGCGCGGACGACATGGTTGGTGCGGGTGCTGTAATTCTTGATATAGGCGGTGAGTCCACCCGGCCAGGCGCCGCTGAAGTTAGTACGCAAGAGGAACTTGATCGAGTCATTCCTGTTGTCGAAGCCATCTGCCAGCGCTTCGATGTTTGCATTTCAGTTGATACCAGCAACGTTGAAGTGATGCGCGCTGCAATTATTGCAGGTGCTGGATTAATAAATGACGTGCGAGCATTGCAGCGTGAAGGGGCAATTGAATTACTGTCCCAGACAAAAACAGCAGCTTGTCTCATGCATATGCAGGGCAAGCCGGATACCATGCAACAAGCCCCGAGCTATGTTGATATTGGGCAGGACGTGATGGATTTTTTACGCGAGCGAGTCACGCTTTGTCTGAAGCAAGGCATGGAGCGTGGCAGATTGGTTGTGGATCCTGGTTTTGGTTTCGGCAAGACGCTGAAACACAATTTCCAGCTGTTAAAGGCCTTACCGCAATTGGCGCAACTGGAATTGCCGATTTTGGTTGGGATCTCGCGCAAGTCGATGATTGGTGGGGTAACTGGTCGGCCAGTAGATGAACGTCTGGCGGGTTCCATTGCAGCAACCATGCTGGCCTTGCAAGGTGGTGCAAATATTGTGCGTACCCACGATGTGGCTGGGACGATGGATGCAATTAGAGTACACTCTGCCTATCAGGAAAGTTGAAATATTCAAAGTGCGGATACAATGACTAAAAAGAAAAAGTTTTTCGGCACAGACGGCATTCGTGGACGAGTTGGCGTGCCACCAATCACTCCGGACTTCATGTTAAAGCTGGGCTGGGCTGCTGGCACGGTCTTCGCACAGCAAGGTAATGGCCGCAATAAAATTATCATAGGCAAGGACACCCGCATTTCGGGCTATATGTTCGAAGCCGCACTCGAAGCTGGTCTGGCAGCCGCGGGCGTCAATATTCACCTGACTGGACCCATGCCTACACCTGCCGTGGCTTACCTTACTCGTACATTGCGCGCCCAGGCAGGTATTGTGTTAAGCGCCTCACACAACGCATTTGCCGATAATGGTATCAAGTTCTTCTCGAGTGATGGCACCAAACTTTCAGACAAACTTGAACTCGCCATTGAAGACCAGCTAAGTCAAAGTGTGTCAACTGTCCCCCCTCAGAACCTGGGTAAAGCTTCGCGCATTACGGATGCAGCAGGGCGCTACATCGAATTTTGTAAAAGTACTATCGGCTCCAGCCTGAAGTTCAATGGATTGAAGATCGTGGTTGATTGCGCACATGGTTCGACTTATCACATTGCGCCCGCAGTATTTGAAGAACTTGGGGCCAGCGTAAAGGCTATTGGAGTCTCTCCCAACGGTATTAACATCAATGAAAACAGTGGTTCTACATCACCACAGATGCTAAAGGAAACCGTGTTGGCGGAAAACGCTGATTTGGGCATCGCCTTCGATGGTGATGGAGATCGGGTGGTGATGGTTGATCATCTGGGAAATGTGGTTGATGGTGACGAAATTCTTTATGTCATAGCGCGTGATAGACGACGCCAGAATATTGATTTTGGTGGAGTCGTCGGGACACAGATGAGTAATTTGGGTCTGGAGTTGGCGCTCGATGCACTCGATGTGCCTTTCACGCGCGCCAAAGTGGGTGACCGCTATGTCATGCAAGAAATGCTGCAGCGAGAATGGGATCTGGGCGGAGAGTCATCGGGACATATCATATGCCTTGATATAACAACCACTGGTGATGGAATTGTCTCAGCACTGCAGGCGCTTTCGGCGGTAGTCAATTGCAATACTCCCCTGGCCGACCTCACCAGCAAGATGCGTAAAATGCCTCAGTGCATGGTCAACGTTGCAACCAGCGATGGTTTCGATGTTCAAAGCAATACTGCCGTATTATCGGCAGTTAAAAGTGCGGAATCGCGCCTGGGGCGCAGCGGTAGAGTATTACTGCGTCCTTCAGGAACTGAACCGGTAGTGCGTGTCATGGTTGAAGGCGAAGACCTGGCGGTGGTCGATGAACTGGCACACGAGCTCTCTGACGTGGTGGCGCGCGAGGTGGGAAGCGCCAAATAGCCTGCGCCGGCGCAGGGCCCTGGGCGCAATCGTGTTGCATCACCCGTGCAAAGTGGTTAGTATTGGCGCCCGTTTTTTCCGGCCCTGATGGGCGCCTTCAAAACTCCGGGACTCCAGTAAATGCGTCGCAATCTGGTGATTGGCAATTGGAAGATGCACGGGTCGAGAGTGCAGGCCACTGCATTGCTTGACGGGATTAAAGCGGCGCTCAACGAAATTCCGGGAAATGTTGGAATTGGTGTTTGTCCACCGTTTGTTCATTTGGAACTCGCGGGTAAGGCGCTGGGTAAAAGTCGTATTGAACTGGGTGCACAGAATCTGGCTCAGGCAGATGAGGGCGCATATACCGGTGAGGTGTCTGCGGCCATGTTGGAAGACCTGGGAGTCAAGCTGGTTCTGGTTGGGCATTCAGAGCGTCGCGAGTTATTCGGTGAAGATGACGCAGTAGTTGCCGCGAAGTTTGTAGCTGCCAGACGCCATGGTTTGACGCCGGTTCTCTGTGTTGGCGAATCACTCGCGCAGCGCCAGGCGGGCGAAACGGAGCGTGTAGTGCTAAGCCAGCTTGATGCCGTGATAGAAACGGTAGAGCAGAGTGAGTGGAACAACGCCGTTATTGCCTACGAGCCTATCTGGGCGATTGGTACTGGCGAGACTGCAACTCCGGAGCAGGCACAGGAAGTGCATGCGACCATTCGGCAGCGCCTGCAAGGTGTAAGTGAAGCTGTTGCAGAGAACGTCTCGATTCTCTACGGTGGCAGTGTAAAAGCAGCAAATGCTGCAGAATTGTTTTCCCAGGCTGATATAGATGGTGGTCTGGTCGGTGGGGCCTCATTGAAGGCCGAAGAATTTATTTCGATTTGTAAAAGTGCGGATTTTTAATCATGCAAACTATAATTATTGTCGTTCATGTCATAGTCGCTATAGCAATTGTCGGCCTGGTTCTATTGCAACAAGGTAAAGGTGCTGACGCTGGTGCGTCATTTGGTTCCGGCTCATCACAAACAGTGTTTGGGTCTTCCGGTAGCGGCAGTTTCCTCGTGCGTGCAACGACTGTTGCTGCAACCATATTTTTTATTACCAGCATGTCGCTCGCCATTTTTGCGCGTAATCAAGCTGGTGCTGGCCTGTCGACTGACATCCCGATTGTAAACGAGGCAATTTTGCAAGAGCAGCAAAATGACAATAACGACGTGCCTCAGATAGATGCCTCACAGGCAGATACGCCGGACGATGTTCCGGCCCTGCCTAATTAACTAGTCCTGGTATGTGCCGAAGTGGTGGAATTGGTAGACACGCTATCTTGAGGGGGTAGTGACCATTGGTCGTGCCGGTTCAAGTCCGGCCTTCGGCACCATCTTAATTAACTTATTATTGCAAAACCGAGTCTGTCTACGGTGCTTCGGTGTGCAAGAAGAACTCTTGCTGAGTAGAACTCTTGCTGAGTAGAACTCTTGCTGAGTAGAACTCTTGCTTAGTTGTTTAGTGCTTCTTGGCCCGCCTACGGTATTTCGGTGTGCAAGAAGAACTCTCGCTGAACTGCATTAAAGCGTTCTGAGGCGTGCTTCCTGGCAATAATGGCCATTGGTAATCCCGGTGCCGATCCCGACCGGGATAGGGTCAAATGGCTCAATTCCTCCAAACCCGCGTCAGACCTTGACCTTGGGCGGGTCGCCTCCGTATAATTCTCGCCCCTTGAAAGCAAGGTCTGACGTCGCCGAATAGCGAAGAAAAGCTTTAAATTCAAGGAGTTATGTGAGAATACCTTGATTATCAGGTATTCAGTCTCATATAACAGTTTCCGGTAAATCACTGATCTGAAAAGATCTGAGCCAGAAAAGCCGGAATTTGACGAATTGTTGCGGGGATCTCCCCTACGGTAAGAATCGTGGAGGTCAACGTGAAAGAAAGGGTTTCGGTAAATCTCTGATCTGAATGGGTCGGAGCCAGAAAAGCCGGAATTTTATAGAGTTGTTGCGGGGTGGAGCAGTCTGGCAGCTCGTCGGGCTCATAACCCGAAGGTCGTAGGTTCAAATCCTGCCCCCGCTACCAATTTTGGCACAATTGCTAATTGTGCCTGGATTAGGCATCGCTCGACGAGGTCGTAGGTTCAAATCGAACGTACAGCGCGTTGCAGGCGATAAGCGAGTCGAGGAGATAGTGCTATTGATTTAGCATCGATCCCACCGCTACCAATTTTGGCACAATTGCTAATTGTGCCTGGATTAGTCATCGCTCGACGAGGTCGTAGGTTCAAATCGAACGTACAGCGCGTTGCAGGCGATGAGCGAGTCGAGGAGAGAGTGCTATTGATTTAGCATCGATCCCATCGCTACCAGTTTGATCCGGACCCAGACTGCAGTCCGGATTTTTGTTTAGCCAAGCTCCGGTCCGGCTGTGACAGCCATACCAGGAGATTTTGAAAGTGGGCCTTGTGCCCATTTTTTGTATGTAGCGGATTTGCAAAGAGGCTGTGAAAAAGAGCATTGCGCTGTTAAAGGATCTGATCGAGCCGACCATCGAAGCGCTTGGCGTGGAGTTGTGGGGTATTGAGCATCAGAGCCAGGGCAAGTTTTCAACCTTGCGAATCTATATCGATGCGAGCGAGGGCATTGATATTGACGATTGCGAGAAAGTCAGTCGTCAAGTAAGCGCAATACTCGATGTTGAAGAGCCAATTGGCGGTGAGTATACCCTTGAGGTTTCATCTCCGGGTTTGGACAGGCCATTGTTTACAGCTGAGCAGTTTGCCAAATTCAATGGTAATCAGGTGAATTTGAGAACACGTACACCAATAGAAGGTAGGCGTAAATTCAAAGGCCAGATACAGGAAGTTAGGGAGAACGTAGTTTGTTTGGATGTGGATGGTACTTTGTATGAGATACCGCACACTGAAATTGAAAAAGCAAACATCGTCTATGAGCAGCAAGACTCAGCCGGTTAATGGTTAACCGCACGCTTTGAGTATGGTGACAAGATTATGATGAGCAAAGAAATATTAATGGTTGCAGATGCCGTCTCTAACGAGAAAGGCGTTTCGCGTGGTGTGATTTTCGAAGCGATTGAATCTGCTTTGGCTACCGCGACCAAAAAACTTTATGACGACGAAGAAATCGATTGCCGAGTTGCAGTTGATCGTGAAACGGGTGAGTACGAAACTTTCCGTGTGTGGACCGTTGTCGATGAAGAAGAATATGAAGAGGAAGGCGCGCAGTTCACGCTTGAACAGGCTGCTGAGAAGGACGAGTCCCTTGCTGTAGGTGACACCTATGAGGAAAAGATCGACAACGTAGAGTTCGGTCGTATTGCTGCACAAACCGCCAAGCAAGTTATCGTGCAAAAGGTACGCGAAGCCGAAAGAGAGATCGTCATTGCAGAATACGAAGACCGGGTTGGCGAACTGGTGGCAGGCACGGTCAAGAAAGTAACGCGTGACAATATCATCGTAGATCTGGGCAATAACGCAGAAGCACTGTTACCACGCGATCAGATGATCCCGCGTGAAACATTTCGTATGGGCGATCGCATGCGTGCATTGCTCACTGACGTACGTTCAGAGCAGCGCGGACCACAGTTGTTTTTGAGCAGAACATCACCAGCCATGCTGATTGAGCTGTTCAAAATCGAAGTGCCAGAAATCTCAGAGGAAGTTATTGAAATCAAGGCAGCAGCTCGAGATCCTGGTTCGCGAGCCAAAATCGTAGTTAGTACCAACGATGGCCGCATCGACCCTGTAGGTGCTTGTGTCGGCATGCGCGGTTCGCGGGTGCAGGTTGTATCCAACGAATTGGCCAATGAGCGCATTGATATCATTCTTTGGGATGACAACCCTGCGCAATTGGTAATTAATTCCATGTCGCCAGCCGAAGTTGCGTCAATCATTGTGGACGAAGACAGTCATACGATGGACATTGCTGTTGAAGAGGACAATCTGGCGCAAGCCATAGGTCGCAATGGTCAGAATGTACGCTTGTCGAGTGAATTGACTGGCTGGACCATTAACGTGATGAGCGAAGAAGATGCTGCATTGAAGCAGCAGCAGGAAGCTAGCAATTTTATCCAGATGTTCGTGGAAAAGCTGGACGTGGATGAAGATGTTGGTGAAGTTCTGGTACAAGAAGGCTTCACTTCCATCGAAGAAATTGCCTATGTTCCTCTCGATGAAATCATCGCTATTGAGGGTTTCGATGAAGAAGTGGCTAATGAATTACGTAACAGGGCAAAAGATGCCCTGCTAACCCAGGCTATTGCGTCTGAGGAAGACTTGTCGGCTGCGAATATTGCCGACGACCTGCTCAATATGGAAGGCATGAATGACAAGCTGGCACTGGCAATGTCCAAGCTTGGTATACACAACATGGAAGATTTGGCCGAACAGTCCATCGATGAATTGATGGAAATAGAAGGCATGGATGAAGAGCAGGCTGGAAAGCTGATAATGACCGCGCGTGCCCCATGGTTTGAGGAATAAGAAAGCGCGGTAAATGGGAGTTGTTTGAATGGCAGATGTAACAATAAGTGAATTGGCCGACGTTGTCGGAGTATCAGTTGATAAGCTGCTAACGCAGGTGAAAGAGGCAGGCCTGCCCCACACCAAAGCAGATGAACTGATCTCGAACGAAGACAAAAACACTTTGTTGCTGTTCTTGCGTCGCAGTCATGGCGACCGCGAGGCAACTGGTGCTGCTCCAAAAAAGATTACGCTGAAACGCAAGACACTGGCTACTTTGAAGTCGGCGTCTACTCATGGGCGTGGTAAAACCGTAAACGTAGAAGTGCGCAAAAAGCGTACCTATGTAAAACGTAGCACGATTGAAGACGATGCACCGGAGCAGGAATTACCAGAAGAAGAAAAGCTGGAAGCAGCTACCGAAGATGCGGTAGTCGAAGCGCCTGCTACTGAGGCAGCGGAAGACAAGCAGGAAGCCAAAGCCGAGGCATCGGAAACTGCTGAAAAAGCTGAAGACGAAAAGACCAAGACGGAAGGTCCGGCAGTAGAGGTTGTTAAAGATATACCCGATGCCGAAGTTGAACTGGCACGGGCTGAGAAAGTCGGCGCCAAGCGCAAACCCGCACCCAAATCAGACGCCGATGATCAGGATGAGAAGCGCAAATCGAATCTTCGTGGCAAACCGCGAGCCAGCAAACGTCCTCCCAAGCATATCAATGTCAATGATGACTTCGTGCTGGAAGGCGATGATCTTGAAGGTCTCGGTGGGCGTCGCCGTGCCGGAGCGCGCAAGAGCAAAGCAAAGATGTCTGCCCAGCAGCACGCTTTCGAGAAGCCAACAGAGTTTATTGCCAAAGAAATCAAGATTGGCGAAACCAATACCGTGGGTGAGATAGCGGCTCAGATGTCTATCAAGTCAGCGGAAGTGGTCAAGGTACTGTTTAACATGGGTGTAATGGCCACTATCAATCAGGTATTGGATCAGGACACGGCCACACTATTGATTGAAGAAATGGGCCACAATGCCAAGTTCGTTTCCGATGACCACATTGAAGAACAACTATACGAATCTCTTGCTGCCGAAGTAGGCAAGAAAGAAGTTTCCAGAGCGCCAGTTGTCACAGTTATGGGTCACGTAGACCATGGTAAAACATCGCTACTGGATTATATTCGAAAGTCACAGGTTGCCTCCGGTGAGGCTGGCGGGATTACCCAGCACATTGGCGCTTACCATGTGAATACAGATAAAGGCATGATCAGTTTTCTCGATACGCCTGGCCACGCAGCATTTACTGCCATGCGGTCACGTGGCGCCAAGGCTACCGACGTCATTGTGCTGGTAGTAGCTGGCGACGACGGCGTGAAGCCTCAAACTGAAGAAGCTGTGCAGCACGCCAAGGCAGCGAAAGTGCCAATGGTGGTTGCCATCAACAAGATGGATAAGGAAGGCGTCGACCCGGAACGCGTCAAGAATGAGCTTTCAGCGATGGAAGTGATTCCAGACGATTGGGGTGGCGATACCCAGTTTATTGAAGTTTCTGCCCATAGTGGCAAGGGCATCGATGAACTGCTGGAAGCAATTTTATTACAGGCAGAACTACTGGAACTCACGGCTTATACCGATGTGCCGGGTCAGGGCGTAGTGATTGAATCGCGCCTCGATAAAGGTCGTGGTCCTGTTGCTACAGTGCTGGTACAAAATGGCACGCTGCAGCAAGGAGACATCGTGTTGGTTGGCCATGAGTATGGCAAGGTACGTGCGCTGGTCGATGAGTTGGGCAAGAACGTTGATTCGGCAGGACCTGCCATACCGGTGGAAATTCTGGGTCTCAATGGCGTGCCTGAAGCTGGCGATGAGTTTGTCGTGGTGAGTGATGAGAAGAAAGCGCGCGAAGTCGCCGAATTCAGAAAGAACCGACTCAAGGACAACCTGCAGGCCAAGCAGCAATCCAACCTGGTTGATTCCATGTTTGCGGGCATTGGTAAAGAACATGTCAGAGTCTTTAATGTCGTACTCAAGGCAGACGTGCGCGGATCACTGGAAGCAATCACGGCTTCATTACAGAAATTGAGCACCGATGAAGTCGAAGTAAATATAGTTGGAGCTGGCGTAGGAGGTATATCAGAAACTGATGTTCACCTGGCCCAAACTTCAAAAGCCATGATCATTGGTTTCAATGTGCGCGCTGACAAAACTGCGCGCGATATCGTTGAAAACGAAGCCTTACAGATGCGCTACTACAACGTGATTTATGATGTAGTAGACGACGCCAAAGCAATTATGGGCGGCATGCTGGCACCGGAGATTCGCGAGGAGATTGTCGGGATCGCCGAAGTGCGCGACGTATTCAACTCACCCAAATTCGGCCAGATTGCTGGCAGCATGGTGATCGAAGGCACGGTCTACCGTAGCAAGCCAATCCGTGTATTGCGCGACAATGTTGTGATCTACGAAGGTGAACTCGAATCCCTGCGCCGCTTCAAGGATGACGCCAATGAAGTTCGCAACGGTATGGAGTGCGGCATCGGTGTACGTAACTACAACGATGTGCAAGTAGGAGACAAGATCGAGGTATATGAGACCACCGAGGTTGCGCGAAGCCTTTAACAAGGTTTTCTTGCGGAGGATTCCAAGTGTCTGAAATGTCATCCAGAGTGCAGCGGGTCGCCGATCAGATTCAGCGCGAGCTGGCGACTCTGATTCAGATGGAAGTTAGTGATCCGCGTGTTGGTATGGTTTCAGTTACTGGTGTCGAGGTGAGTCGAGATTTTTCCCACGCCAGGGTATTTGTCACAGTGATGAATACGTTGACCGATGATAGTGATGTAAACCAGTCCACCCTGGCAGAACCGGGGAGTCTGGACCAGTTGGAGATCGATGAAAACCTCAAGGCCTTGAATAAAGCCTCAGGGTTTTTGCGAACACTCCTGGCCAAACGGTTACAGATTCGCTCTGTACCCAAATTGAAGTTTCATTACGACGGCAGTGTGCAACGTGGCCAGCATCTGTCTGAACTGATCGACAATGCGTTGGCCGCTGATCGGAAACACGAATCCTGATCGCGGGCAGTTTGGGGAGATACGTTGGGAAAGCGCCGTAATAAAGGCAGGCATGTTAACGGCATTGTGGTGCTGGACAAGTCTGCAGGAATCACTTCGAATCGCGCGTTGCAGCAGGTTAAGCGCCTATTCGATGCCAACAAGGCAGGCCATACCGGCAGCCTTGATCCATTGGCAACCGGGGTTCTGCCTCTGTGCCTGGGTGAGGCAACCAAGGTGTCCCAGTTTTTGCTGGATTCCGATAAGCGTTATCGGGCTCGCATCAAACTTGGTGTGCGCACGGATAGCGGAGACAGCGAAGGGATTGTAATCGAGAGCTGCACTGATTTTGCAGTGACCGAAAAAGCATTACAGGAAGCGCTGAATAGTTTCAGGGGGGAGATCCAGCAGCTCCCACCTATGCATTCAGCTTTAAAGGTTGATGGCGTTCCGCTGTATAAGCTGGCACGCAAAGGCCAGACGATAGAACGGCAGCCACGCGCGGTGACAATCTATCATCTGGAATTGCTGGAATTTACCGGTGATGAAGTGGAACTGGATATAGCCTGTAGTAAAGGCACCTATGTTCGCACCATTGCTGATGACCTGGGGGAAGCTCTCGGGTGTGGTGCGCATATTATCGCATTGCATCGAACTGAAGCAGGGAGTTTCACCGAGGAAGACTGTGTCAGTATTGATTTTCTGATGCAGGAGAAAGAATTGCACGGGATGGATCACATTGATCAGTATCTTGTCCCCATGGACGAGGCAATCGGTGATTTGCCTGAAGTAGTATTACCAAGCATCACTGCCAGCTGTGTGAAGAACGGCCAGGCAGTGCTGGTAAGACACCTGCCAGAAGAAGGTCTGGTCAGGTTGTATGAAGAAGAGGAGTTCATCGGCATCGGTTGTATTGACGATGACGGCAGAGTGGCTCCAAGGCGTCTGATTGTCAGTTAACCAATACGACAACAGACTTTAATTAACCGTAGTAAATCAGGAATGCTTCAGATAACTATCAATATGCGTGGTTATTCTGAGTGAAATGGATTTTTGGCGTTGTGTATCGCTATTAAGGCTTTGCACAACAGGCATTGACCGCATATTTGGAGAAATGAAAATGGCTTTATCAGCTGAACAGAAAGAATCAATTATTAAAGAATACGCACAGGGCGAAGGCGACACCGGTTCACCCGAGGTCCAGGTTGCCCTGTTAACTGCCAACATCAATGACTTGCAGGCTCACTTTAAAGAGCACGTGCACGATCACCATTCGCGTCGCGGCCTCATCCGCATGGTGAACAGCCGACGCAAATTGCTCGACTATCTGAAGCGCAAAAACGTAGAGCGTTATCTGGACCTGATCAAGCGTCTTGGTCTGCGTCGATAGTCGATATACAGAGCTTAAATCGTAAGTGAAATCAGCGACGCCTGATGAGTTGGCGTCGCATAACAAAGTAGGAATAAATATGTTTAATCCAGTAACAAAGACGTTCCAGTTCGGCGATCAGACAGTCAGTCTGCAAACAGGCAAGATTGCCAGACAAGCAACAGGCTCAGTTGTCGTTACCATGGGCAATACCCAGGTGCTAGCAACTGTCGTAGGACGCAAGCAGGCTAACCCAAATGCAGACTTCTTCCCCTTAACAGTCAATTACCAGGAAAAAACCTACGCGGTAGGCAAGATTCCTGGTGGATTTTTCAAGCGAGAAGGGCGCCCTACTGAAAAGGAAACCCTGACATCACGATTGATTGACCGACCTATCCGCCCTCTGTTTCCCAAGGGATTCATGAATGAAGTGCAGGTCATCGTCACTGTAATTTCCGCAGACAAGGACAATGATCCTGATATCGCTGGCCTTATTGGCGCCTCGGCTGCCCTGTCAATTTCGGGTATTCCTTTTGCTGGCCCTATCGGTGCAGCGCGAGTGGGTTATGACAACGAGAAAGGCTACGTGCTTAATCCAACCAACGAAATGCTGGAAACTTCCCTGCTCGACATGGTCGTTGCAGGTACGCAGGATGCAGTATTAATGGTGGAGTCTGAAGCTAAGCAACTAAGCGAAGATCAGATGCTGGGCGCGGTACTTTTTGCGCACCAGGAAATGCAGGTTGCGATCAATGCTATTAATGAGCTGAAAGCTGAAGCTGGCAAACCAACCTGGGAATGGGAAGCGGCTGCAGAAAATACTTCGCTTAAAGAAGCTATCGCTGCCAAGTTTGGCGCAGGCATTACAGAGGCCTATCAAATCTCTGAGAAGATGAAGCGTTATGACGCTATCAGTGCTCTACAGGATCAGGCCGTTGCGGAACTGGTTGATGAAGCGGCTGGCGTTTCGGAAGGCGACGTACGCGAGCTGTTCGGTAAAATCGAGAAAAGCACCGTACGCAATCGCATCCTCGATGGCAATCCACGCATCGATGGCCGTGATACCAAAACTGTGCGTGCCATCGAAGTAGAAACTGGTGTGTTACCAAAGGCCCATGGTTCTGCACTATTTACCCGTGGCGAAACCCAGGCCCTGGTTGTTACTACGCTGGGAGCGATTCGAGATTCACAGATGATCGAGGGACTGGAAGGCACCAAGAAAGATGCCTTTATGCTGCATTATAATTTCCCTCCTTACTCGGTTGGCGAAGCAGGCTTTATGGGCGGACCAAAGCGTCGTGAAATCGGTCATGGTCGACTGGCCAAGCGTGGTGTGATGGCTGTGATGCCCGCCGAAGAAGATTTCCCCTACGCGATCCGTGTAGTGTCTGAAATTACTGAATCCAATGGTTCCAGTTCCATGGCCAGTGTATGTGGCAGCTCGCTGGCACTAATGGACGCTGGCGTGCCTTTGGCAGCACCAGTGGCCGGTATTGCCATGGGTCTGATCAAGGAAGGCGAACGTTTCGCAGTTCTGACCGATATCCTCGGCGATGAAGATCATCTGGGCGATATGGATTTCAAAGTAGCTGGTACCAGTAATGGTGTTACTGCCCTGCAAATGGATATCAAGATTCAGGGTATCACCGAAGAAATCATGGAAATCGCACTGGCACAAGCTAATGCAGCACGACTGCACATTCTGGGCGAGATGAATGCGGTAATTAGCACATCGCGTGAAACTGTTTCCGAGAATGCACCAGCTATGGCCATGTTGAAAATCGATCCAGACAAGATCCGTGATGTCATCGGAAAAGGTGGTGCGGTAATTCGCGGCATCACCGAAGAAACTGGTGCGTCTGTCGACATCGATGATGATGGCAATGTTCGTATTTATGGCGAAGATGCCGAATCGCGCGATGCCGCTGTGGAAATGGTTAATGCGATTACTGCAGAAGCAGAGATTGGCAGGCTTTATATGGGCAAGGTGGCGCGCATCGTCGATTTCGGCGCATTCGTGACTATCCTGCCTGGCAAGGATGGCCTCGTACATATTTCCCAGATCTCTCAGGAGCGAGTAGAAAATGTGAACGAATACATGAAGGAAGGTGAAGAAGTGCTTGTTAAGGTCACTGACCTGGATGCAAGAGGACGTATCAAGCTCAGCATCAAGGAAATTACCGACGAAGAAAAGCAAGAGTTTGCCGCGGCCGAAGCTGGTTAAGGCTTTCTGTGAGCGAAATGAAACCCGGGCTTGCCCCGGGTTTTTTGTGTCTGCGATTTGGTGGTGCTGGAGTTAAATACCGATTTAAAAACAATAAGATAGGCTCAATCTCACCATGTTTTTGAGTGCGGCAGCTTATAGGTTAGAATGATCGCTATCCCGGTGGAGACAGGATGCCGCCATCCAGGACCCAAAAATCAATAAAGCCAAATCGTAAGTGACAATTCTGCAGCGCCGGATCAGCGCTACAGTCTGGTTAACTTACCCGGAGAGCCTGATTATGACTACTGACCGGCTTAACCAAGTCATTCGACTTCTTGCCCCACTATGTCTATTAAGTATGTTTCTGCCCCTGACAGCCCAGGCGCAGGATGAGACCGTAACATTTCACAAGGATATCGAACCCATACTCCAGCGCAGTTGCCAAAACTGTCACCGTGCTGGTGGTGTTGGCCCGATGTCATTAGTGACCTACGATGAAGTCGCTCCATTCGCCGGGTTGATCGAATACAAGACTGGCTTGCGCGACCGTGCCGGCGCTATGCCTCCGTGGTATATGGAAAAAGATATTGGCATCCAGGATTACAAGAACGATCCTTCTTTGTCTGACGAAGAAATTGCCGCAATTTCTACCTGGGCGCGCACAGGCGCTGCCAAAGGCGATCCGGCAGATGCGCCTGAGCCACTGGTTTTTGATGACAGTCTTAAATGGACCGCTGGCGAGCCAGACCTGATTGTGCGCACAAATGATGTCACCAAACTTGCAGGCACGCCTGACTGGTGGGGAGAGATTGATCGTGTGCCGGTAGGCCTTGATGAAGATCGCTATGTGAAGTCGGTTGAAATCGTCGAAGTAAACGACGTGGATTTTCAGGCTGGCACGGGTCGTGACACTGTTGGAGGTCGCTATATCTTCCATCACATGATCTGGTCGACTGCCCAGCTGGATGATAGCGGCGATTCCATTGCTGAGTCTCGTACCAGTTGGCCGGTGCATGAAGTAGGCCGAAATCCGGATATTTTCGACCCTGATGGTGGGCGCCTGTTAAAAGCGGGCAGCTATATCGTTTCGGATTCAGTACATCTGCATTCCAACGGCAAGGACACTACCGGCCATCTGGAAATCGGTTTCCGCTTTCATCCGAAAGACTATGAACCCAAATACCAGCGCGCAGTTCTTGGCCTTGGTAATGGTGTTGATATTAGCATTGCCGGCAATGAGAATGATCAAGAACTGCATGCCTACACAGTATTGCAGGAACACACCAAGATCGTCACGTTTGAGCCGCATTTGCACGCCCCGGGCGAGCGCATGTGTCTGGAAGCGATCTGGGGTTACACCATTGAAACGCTGTCCTGCGTTGGCTACGACCACAACTGGGTTAGAGGCTATGCCTATGAAAACAATGCAGCACCTTTGCTGCCGAAAGGTACGATCCTGCATATCACTGGTTATATGAATAATACCGAGACTAATCCAAATGTGCCTGACCCGCGCAATTGGCAGGGTTCCGGTAATCGTTCTGTCACCAACATGTTTATCGACCTCGGTATTCGGGTAACAATGAATGAGGAACAGTTCATGGAAGAGATGGCCAATCGGCGTGAGGTTTTGGATCTCGGTCCGAATGACCATGTCATTGGTTGCCCGCTCTGTGGTGCACCATTGGTAGCACCAATAGCTGAAGAAGACGAAGGGGAATTAAGTAACGAAGTTGCGCTCCTCGACACCGCACAGGAGACAGAAGAGTGATGCAGTATCTGCGCAAGTTAATCAGCATTGTTCTGCTGACCACATTCGCTGTAGCTGGCGTTCAGGCTGATACCTATACTCGAGGTCAGCATGTTGAACCCGCATTTGAAGGTTGGCGACCCAATGAAGATGGCACCTATAACTTCATGTTCGGCTACATGAATGAAAACTGGGAAGAGACTCCTGATATGCCGATTGGAGAAAATAATTACTTTTCTCCAGGTGAAATGGATCGTGGTCAGCCTACTCATTTTCTGCCGCGGCGCAACCGCTTTACATTTGAGGTCACTGTGCCCGCCGACTGGGGAGACAGGGAGCTGGTCTGGACTCTCAACGTGAATGGCAAAGAGCGCAAGGCATATGCCACACTCAAGGCAGATTATCTGGTGGATAATATGGTCATCGCCTCGGAAACCGGTTCATTGGGCGCAGGTACATCCAGCCCTGAATCCCGTGCCAATATTCCACCGATTGTCACAGTTCAGGGTGATGAGTTTCGTACCGTAAGCGTTGGTGAGCCATTGCGCTTGCAAGCTCACGTTGCTGATGATGGCTTACCTACACCGGATGACCCCGTTGCCGATGCGCGCCGCTTTGCTGAATTCACTGGCGGAGCCGAGGCAGTGGCGGCAATCTCCCCACGAGCGATATTGGAACGTCGCCTGACTTCACCACCTACTCGCGTTACTGTAGACAAGGTTAACGGTTTGTACTTTTCCTGGAACAAGTATCGCGGTCCGGGTAATGTGGAATTCAATGTACCGCAAGTAAAAGTGTGGGAAGACACGCGCACCAGTGCCAATTCTCCATGGGGCGCCCTGTGGCTGCCACCGCCCATACCCGAAGACGGTATGTACGAGCTGACTGCCACTTTTGATGAGCCGGGTACTTATGTGCTGTGGGGCAGGGCAGACGATGGAGGCCTCTATCATGATGGCTACATCACGGTGAACGTCACAGAGTAACGACGATTGACAAAAAAGGGCAGCTTGGCTGCCCTTTTTTGTTTCTGGTTATAATATATTCATTCCAATTGGATATCGGGGCATGTATTAATGTTCAAAGTTACTAATAGACTTCTCCTCTCGCTGTTTTTCCTTCCGGCACTGGTTTTTGCACAAACTGCCTATTATCCTCCTTCAGGAGAGTGGGAGCGGCGCAGCCCGGATGCTGTTGGTATGGATGCAGAGGCAATTGCGGCTGCTGTGGAGCTGGCGTTAGTGAACACGGTTGTTGAGCCCAACGACATGAATGAATTTATCGAAAATTCATTCGGGCGTGAGCCCCATTTCAGCATAATCGGGCCGGTTAAGGAGCGTATTGCTGGGTCAGGCCTGGTAATCAAGGATGGTTATATCGTAGCCGAATGGGGAGATATCGAACGCGAAGATATGACTTTCAGCGTCACCAAGAGCTATCTCTCAACCATGGTTGGATTGGCGGTAGATGACGGCTTGATCGATAGTATCGAAGGCCGGGTCAAGGATGATTTTCCCCATGAGAGCTTTAATGACCGTCACAACGAGTCAATCACGTGGAGGCATTTTCTGGAGCAGACTTCAGACTGGAGCGGCACATTGTGGGGCAAGCCCGACTGGGCTGACAGGCCGGCCAGTTTCGATCCTGATATCGCACGTAATCGCGAGATGCATGAACCGGGTACGTTCTATAAATATAACGACACGCGCGTGAACATGCTGGCCTATTCGATTTTGAATATGTGGCGCAGACCGCTCGATGAAGTGTTGCGCGAGCGCATCATGGACCCGATTGGTGCCAGCGATGAATGGCAATGGCACGGTTATGAAAATTCCTGGGTGGAGATTGATGGGGAGCGCATGCAATCGCCGTCCGGCGGGGCACACTGGGGCGGTGGCTTTTTTATCAGCACGCTCGATCACGCGCGCTTTGGTTATCTGTTTCTCCGTAATGGCAACTGGGACGGTGAACAATTAATCTCCGAAGAATGGGTTCATGCGGTGCGGCAGCCATCGGAAGTCTATTCTCGATATGGCCTGATGTGGTGGCTGAATACAAACAACGCAGTTGTGCCGGGAGCCCCGACCAATGCCTTCTATGCCAGTGGGGCCGGGGGCAACTATATCTGGGTGGATCAGGATAATGATCTGCTTATTGTAATGCGCTGGGTACCGCGTTTGGCCCCTGTTATTAGCGCTTTTACCAACGCCATCAACTAGCTCGGGAATCAGACAATGCACAAATATATAGTGGCCCTACTAATGTTGACCATGTCGCCAGCTCTGCTGGCCGATGGGCATACTGCGATCGAACAGGCAGTAGCCAATTCCTCACGACCCGCAGCCGACACGGCACGGGATGTAGATCGCAAGCCAGCCGAGGTGCTGGAATTCTTTGGCATAGAGCCTGGCATGCATGTACTGGATATTTTTGCCGGGGGCGGTTATTACGCGGAGATACTGAGCTATCTGGTAGGTACAGAAGGGCAGGTTACACTTTACAACAATGGTGGCTGGGATGGCTTCGTAGGATCGGGTGTGGAGGAGCGCCTCGCCAACAACCGTCTGTCCAACGTAGTCAGTGTTGTGGCCGAAGCGAATGAAACCGGATTTGAGCCCGGCAGCTTTGACGCGGCGTTATTCATTCTGGGCTTTCATGACCTGTACTACGTGGATGATGGATGGCCTGCTATTGATACCGATGCCTTTTTGTCAGATATCTACGCAGCAATCAAACCGGGGGGTGTGATGGGCATCGTCGATCATGCGGCCGAGCCAGGCGTGAGCACGGCCGTTGCCAATACCCTGCATCGTATTGACCCGGGCATAATCCGGGCTGACATGGCCCAGGCCGGATTTGAATTTGTCGGAGAGGCCGATTTTTTACGCAACCCCGATGACAATCGCAATCTGCATATGGGCGATCCGTCTATTCGTGGCAAGACCGATCGGGTGGTACAGCTGTATCGCAAGCCGGCCCGTCAGTAACAGTCCGGTAAATTACATATTCCTGCGATATTGCCCGCCGACCTCGAAGAAGGTGTCCGTGATTTGCCCCAGTGAGCAATAGCGCACAGCATTCATTAATTCGGCAAACACGTTTTCATTGTTGATCGCAGCCTGGCGTAACCTTTCCAGCGCTTGATCACACTCACCGACATTTCTTTCCTGGAATGACCTCAGGCGTGAAAGCTGGCTTTGTTTTTCATCTTCTGTCGAACGGGCCAATTCAATTTCCATTTCAGGTTCTGGCTCATCATTGAGAAAAGTGTTCACGCCGATAAGCGGTAAGCTGCCATCGTGTTTCTTGTGCTCGTAGTACATGGATTCATCCTGAATCTTGCCGCGCTGATAGCCGGTTTCCATTGCCCCGAGCACACCGCCACGTTCAGAAATGCGTTCAAACTCCTGTAACACCGCTTCTTCCACCAGGTCGGTGAGTTCCTCGATAATGAACGAACCCTGGCTGGAGTTCTCGTTCATTGCCAGCCCCCATTCCTTGTTGATGATGAGCTGTATCGCCATGGCGCGCCGTACTGATTCACCGGTAGGCGTGGTAATGGCTTCGTCATAGGCATTGGTATGCAGACTGTTGCAGTTATCGTAGATGGCTATGAGGGCCTGCAGGGTTGTGCGGATATCGTTGAACGACATTTCCTGGGCATGCAGTGAACGACCAGAGGTCTGGATGTGGTACTTCAGTTTCTGGCTACGCTCGTTGGCATCGTAGCGAAAGCGCATGGCCGTCGACCAGATACGTCGTGCCACGCGGCCAAGCACTGTGTACTCCGGATCCATGCCGTTCGAGAAGAAGAACGACAGGTTGTGAGCAAAATCATCCACCTCCATGCCGCGCGCCAGATAAGCTTCCACGAAGGTAAAACCATTGGCCAATGTAAAAGCCAGTTGTGAGATCGGGTTCGCACCAGCCTCGGCGATGTGATATCCGGAAATACTGACCGAATAAAAATTACGCACCCTGTTGGCCGTGAAATACCCCTGGATATCGCCCATGAGCTTCAGGCTGAATTCGGTAGAGAAGATGCAGGTGTTTTGCCCCTGGTCCTCTTTCAGGATGTCGGCTTGTACGGTGCCGCGCACATTTTCCAGTGCCTTTGCCCGAATGTCCTGATACTCGGTGTCGCTGGGCGAGCGTTCCTGCTCGGCAGTGAATTTCTCCACTTGCTGGTCAATGGCTGCATTCAGGTACATGGCCAGGATGGTTGGGGCCGGGCCATTGATTGTCATGGAAACCGAAGTGGTCGGGCTGCACAGGTCGAAGCCGTCATACAGGGCTTTCATGTCATCCAGTGTGGCAATGGAAACACCAGAGTTGCCCACCTTGCCGTAAATATCCGGGCGCGGTGACGGATCGAAACCATAAAGTGTGACCGAGTCAAATGCTGTAGACAGGCGCTTGGCTTCTGAATGCTCTGACAATGCTTTGAAGCGGCGGTTGGTACGGAAGGCGTCGCCTTCGCCAGCAAACATGCGAGTAGGGTCTTCACTCTCGCGTTTGAACTGAAATACGCCACCGGTAAAAGGAAAGCGACCTGGCACGTTTTCAAGTAGCAGCCACTTGAGCAGCTCGCCGTGGTCTTCAAACTTCGGCAGCGCCACACGGGATATTTTATTGCCCGACAGCGTCTGGCGTGTCAGGCTGGTGCGAATTTCCTGATCCCTGACCTTGACCACATATTCATCACCTGAATATTGTTCCTGCAATTCTGGCCAGGTTTCCAGCAAGCGCCGGGCGCGCCCGTCCATGGCGTTGTCTTTTTTCTCAATCAGCTCATCCAGCTTGCCGTAGTCGCGGGCATCATCTCCCAGCATGACCTTGGCAGCCTGTAATTGCTGGCGCTCTCGTGCCAATTGGACCTGCGTAGCCACCTGGGTATGGTAGTCACGTACGCTCTCCGCGATTTCCGCCAGATAGCGTTGGCGCTGTGGAGGGATGATCAGAGTGCGTTCGCTGGAAGCGCGGGTTGTTACTTTGGCCAGTTTTGATTCGAAGGCTTTCAGGCCTTTGTCGCGTAATAAAGGTAGCAGCGCCTGGTACAGGGCAGTCATTCCGTCATCATTGAACTTGGACGCGATGGTGCCATAAACCGGCATGTCATCCGGCATCTTGTCGAAAGCCTGACGATTACGCTGTACCTGTTTGGATACATCACGCAGGGCATCTTCGCTACCCTTGCGATCGAATTTGTTGATAGCAAAAATATCGGCAAAATCCAGCATGTCGATTTTTTCCAGCTGGCTGGCAGCGCCAAACTCGGGCGTCATCACATACAGTGATACGTCCACATAAGGCACGATGCCTGCATCACCCTGGCCGATACCCGGAGTCTCGATAATTATCAGGTCGAAGCCCGAAGCTTTGATTGCTGCGATTGTCTCCTGCAAGCCGCCAGGTATCTCGATATTTGCATCACGGGTAGCCAGCGAGCGCATGAAGATGTTTTCGTGGCCAATCGCGTTCATGCGAATGCGGTCACCCAGCAATGCGCCGCCTGTTTTCTTCCGTGTAGGATCGATTGCCAGAATCGCAATTTTCAGGCCGTCATTACTGTCCTGTCTGAAGCGGCGAATGATTTCATCGGTAGAAGAAGATTTACCCGCGCCACCTGTGCCGGTTATACCGAGCACTGGTGTGGGTGAGCCGGCTGCCAGTTCATGTAACGACTGTAAAGCGGCGTCATCGTACTGTTGATTCTCTATAGCGGTGATTGCGCGTGTGAGGACTATGCGGTCACCGTCGGCAAGCGACGCAATTGCTGGGGGTTCGGCCCGCTGCTTGCCTTCGCTGCAGCGCTTTAACATGTCATCAATCATGCCCTGCAGCCCAATTGACTGGCCATCGGCAGGAGAGTAGATACGCTCTACGCCATAGTCATGCAGTTCGTCGATCTCACTGGGGATGATGACACCGCCGCCGCCGCCAAACACCTTGATGTGTTCTGCGCCCAATTCCTTGAGCCTGTCGATCAAATACTTGAAGTATTCAATATGCCCACCCTGATAAGAGCTGATGGCAATGGCATCGACGTCTTCCTGCACAGCGGCCTCTACGATGTCCTGCACCGAGCGATTATGTGCCAGGTGAATGACCTCGGCACCGCTGGCCTGCAGAATGCGGCGCATGATATTGATAGCCGCATCATGGCCATCGAACAGACTGGCAGCAGTGAGAAAACGCAGGGGCCGAGCGGCCTGTGCGCCAGATGGTTCGGTAGAGGCAGGTTTTCTGAAACTGACGACGCTCAAAGTGTTCCCCCGAAGTTTGAGTGAAGCGTATTAGCCCGGTAGTTTAGCTCAATCGGCTGAAAATTGCTCCGTCTACCCCTGGCACATCTGCATAAGCGGGCAATTACCAGGAAACCGTGGAATGAAAAAAGGGCACCGTGTGGTGCCCTCAAACATCGTAAAGCGAATTGCAGCTTGTATCAGCAATTTCTGTCAGTGACATCTTCGCAGGCATCTTCAATGGCATTGCCCACGTCGCTGCCCGCTGCCTCAAGTTCTTGTGCTGCATCACGGGCCACATCTTCAGCCTGGTAGGCAGCCTGATCTATCTCTGAGCCAAGGCGCTCAGCCGGGCCTTCCGGTTCGCACGCAGCCAGTCCAATTGTGAGAGTCGAAAATAAAAGAATTCTGAGTTTCATGATGTTCATCTCCATTTCATTGGTGATTGGAAAAATTCAAGTTAATAGGCGCCACATAATCAGATTGGCGGTTTGCCTCTCACCGCATTGGAAATCAGCGAGATCAATAAAAGGACTACAAAAAGAAAAAAGATAATTTGAGCAATCCCTGATGCTGCGCCTGCAATGCCCGTGAAGCCCAAAAGCCCCGCCACGATTGCGACAATAAAAAATGTCAATGCCCATGTAAGCATTTTGCCTCCTTGAAAAATTGTTTCTTTTGGATGAATTTAATTGCGTCATATGTGCAACGCGAAAACCATGCCAGTTTCAAAAAGTATTGATGTAAGCTACAGCCTGTGGGCTATAGAGGCATGTTTAGGGAGGGTGTGATTGTTACTACTGGGTCAAGGGTAACATTAATAGCACCCAGATTGAAAATGTCGCAATAAAGTCAGGATAGATTGCATAAACCCGGTTCCTGTACTTTCCGCCGCCACTAAGGCCCGCTACACTAACAAGAAAATTCATTTCATTCGTTGCGATGAAAAGTGTTTGGAGTAATTGGTGCCATGTATCCTCGTATTCTTCCAGTCCTGGCTTTGCTGTTTATCGCAGGTTGCGCAGACGATGAAGGTCAGGCTGATTCAGTGCGCTCCTTTACTGTGCTTTATACCAATGATGAACACGGCTGGATGGAAGGTATGAGTGAGGAGCAGGGAGCTGCCAATCTGTATCAGTTATGGCAGGACAGGGAAGGCTACACTCCGGAAGGTGATTTCCTGATACTCAGTGGTGGGGACAACTGGACAGGACCCGCCGTTTCCACATGGGCAGAAGGCGAGAGCATGGTCGCGGTGATGAATGCGATGCAATATGATGCGTCGGCTGTTGGCAATCATGAATTTGACTTTGGTCTGCAAGTCCTGTCTCAGCGCGCTACTGAATCCGCGTTTCCTTACTTGAGTGCTAATATTCGTTACAGGGAAGATAACTCCAGACCTGTTGATCTCGGCATACTGCCTCACACAGTGACAACTGTGAACGACCTTCGCGTGGGCATTATCGGCTTAAGCACGACCAGTACCCCCGCGGTTACTCATCCACTCTATGTAGAGCCATTTGAATTTCCTGAATATGAAGGCGCATTGCGTGCAGCTTACACTGAACTTGATGCGCTGGATGTCGATGTCACGCTGGTAATCGCGCATGTGTGTATGGGGGAGTTGCGCGAGTTAGCCGAGCAAGTCGCTGATCTGGATATCGCCATGATGGGTGGTGGACACTGCAACGAACTGGTGGCCCAGCCCTGGGCAGAAACATTATTGTTGGGCGGTGGTTTTCACTTCACATCTTATGCCAAAGCCTCTTTCGCATTCGATGTAACCAGGGGTGAACTGGTCGCGCGAGATTATGCCACGGAGCAAAACAGCGGAGCAGCGGCTGATTCGATGGTGTCTGAAATCGTCGCAGGTTGGCTGGCAGAAACCGAGGCATTTACTTCGGAATATGTTGCCTACAATGCCGCCGAAATGCCGCGCTCCGATCTCCGGTTCAGTCAGGCCATTATCGACTCATGGTTGATTGCAGACCCAACAGCCGATGTGGCCATCACCAATGCGGGTGGCTTTCGTATCTCACTGCCAGCAGGGGAGATCACTATTGGCACACTGGTCGCATTGATGCCTTTTGAAAATACCATAGTGGCGTTAAACCTCAGTGGGGCGGAGCTGATTAGTGCCGCGAACAGTGTTAATCGACCAGTGATCGCAGGTATAGAAGAGCTAGGCGGGGTGTGGGTAGAAACCTCGACAGGTGCCAATGTTGATCCGGAAAAAATCTATCGTGTACTCGTTAACAGCTTTATCTATGCGGGTGGTGACAACTACGACATGCTGCGAGAGTATGACCCTGACGGTTTCGACACGGGCATTAACTACAGGCAGCCTTTTGTGGATTGGCTTGTTGCGCAGGGAAGCACACCAGATCAGCCACTAGACTGGGAAACAACTATTCCTTGAAGTCACTCAGCAGGCGCGCTTTGTACCCCAGTTCCTTGAGTCTGCCCAGAATATCCTGCGTCTGGGTGGCGTCTCTGGTTTCCACCGTCAAATAAAGCTCAGCGCGTTTGATCGGCACGCTGGCAAACATGCGCTGGTGCGAGACGTCGAGAATATTTCCCCCATACTCGCTGATCACCGCAGCCACTTCGGAAAGGCTGCCTGGCGAGTCATCCATTTCGATGAGAAACTGCACGATTCGACCGAGTTTAACCAGGCGTCGCATCAGTACCGATGCCAGGATGCGCGAGTCGATATTGGCGCCGGACAGGATCAGGCCAGTCTTGAGACCGGCAAACACTTCTTTGTTGTGCAGTGTAGCCGCCAGGGGTGCTGCGCCAGCACCTTCGCTGACAGTCTTCTCGATACTGAGATATAGGTTTCTGGCTTCTTCAATTGATTCTTCATTAACAATCAGTATGTCATCTACCAGCCGGTGGATGATTTCAAGTGTGTGCTTGCCAGGTTGCTTGACTGCAATACCTTCGGCAATTGTCGAACCACCTGTATGTTTGTCATGGTCATGCAGAGCACCATGTACAGATTGATAGGCCTCAGCCTGTACGCCGTATATTTTAATATCCGGTTTCAAGGCTTTGACGGCGATGGCAACACCAGCAATGAGTCCACCACCACCAATACGTACAACGATAGCGTCGAGCTCAGGAACTTGTTCAAGCATTTCAAGTGCCACAGTACCCTGTCCGGCAATGATGTCTGGATCATCGAAAGGATGCACAAATACCAGATTTTCTGCTGCTTCCAGTTCGCACGCATGCACTGCCGCGGCATCTACTGTCTTGCCGAACAACACCACCCTCACACCAAGGCTCTTGGTATCCTGCACTTTCACGTTTGGAGTGTTAAGCGGCATAACGATAGTGGCTTCGATTCCGAGGCGCTGGGCATGATAGGCCACTGCCTTGGCATGATTACCGGTTGAGACCGCAATTACGCCGGTAGACAGCCCATCTTCCTGCAGGCGCAGTAGTTTATTGAGCGCGCCGCGGTCCTTGAACGAGGCAGTAAATTGCAGATTCTCGAATTTATTGAATATTTCAGTGCCAGCGATATCAGTCAACGTGAAAGATTTTTCACAACGTGTATTGCTGACGGCCTTTCCAAGGCGCAGTGCGGCTTCTTCAATGTCTTGCAGAGTGATAGTCACGATCTGTTCGCTGTATAAGTAAGCAAAGGCAAAGATTATACGTTATTCATTGCGCTGCGTAGTCAACAGGTGCAAATCTTTATCGGGTCGATTACCCTAGCGTCATAAGAATAATGGAGCAATGACGGGTATGTGGATCTGGCTGGAGAATACTGACCTGGCCATGTGGGTAGGGTTGTCGCTCTGGGCCTATCCGTCACTATTGGCACTGCATATTGTGGGTCTGGCAGTTGTGGTGGGCATCTTCTCCATGCGCGACCTGAGATTGCTGGGACTCACCCGTGGCTTGCTTCCAATTGATTTTATCCTGCCCGTTCGATTTGCCCTGGCTGGTTTCGTCCTCAACGCAATTTCCGGGTTTCTACTGTTTACTTCCCAGGCTTCCGTTTTCGTCAACAGTACCAGCTTTCTGGTTAAAATCAGTTGTATCACGCTGGGGATGCTTCTGGCCTGGCGTATTCAGGTGCGCTTGTCGGCGCGCATGGATCAGGATCGTGTAACTCATACAACCCGGCTTCTCGCTTTTGTTTCTTTACTTTGTTGGGCGTCGGCGATTGTTGCCGGGCGCCTGATTGCGTATCTGGGTTAAATGCTGATGTGGGAAGCCCTTGCCAATCTCGTAAGTGATACTGCCCTGGCGCAATGGATACAGGCCACATACTGGCTATGGCCGGTGCTGGAGATTCTCCATTTTATTGGTCTGTCACTCCTGTTCGGTGGTTTGTTGATTGTAGATTTACGCATGCTGGGGTTTTTCACACAGATCAATCAGCTCGCGACTCACAAATTATTGCCGCTGGTTATCGGTGGCTTTGCGCTCAATCTTATCACAGGTGTGTTGTTCTTCTTCGGCGATCCCATGCGCTATTCAATCAATATCGCGCTCAAGGTCAAGATGTCGCTGGTTGTCCTGGCAGGACTAAACGCCTTGTTTTACCATTTCAAGGTTGAGCCTTTGGGTCGAGAGAAGAACGATTTTAGTCTTGAGAAAATATCCGCGGCTGTCTCTTTGATTGCATGGACCGGGGTGCTGCTGTTTGGCAGACTAATACCTTATATCGGTACGGGCTAGTCAGATAAACATAAAAAAGGGGCCAGTTAGCCCCTTTTTTAATGCTGTAGATCAATCAATCAAACCGCGATGGAAAGAATCGCACGGAAGCTCTTGCGGCTTCCGGATCGCAGTCATAGGGCTGCAAGCGATAGTCTGCACCGGCCCTGATCCAGCGCGTGGTGTAAGAGGCGGGCGCCTCGAGGAACATGGGATCTTCAACGGTGAGGGTCATGCGCAAGTCATCGCCGTCCATCCAGTAGCGCTCGGTAACGACCTTCTGTGATGAAGAGGGAATGCCGTTATAGTCATCGAATCCGGCAATGTCGAAAGCGAAGTGGCTCGTACGCACATGCAGCGCGCCATCCTCGTAGTATCCGGTGGAAAATCCCTGAATGCCAAAATCTGTAGCAGCCGGCTCACGTCCATCCAGCCATACTGTGCGTAATTGATCGTCTTTTTCATAGCGAAACAACACACGATCGGGCCACTGGGTTACCTGCATTGCGTAGGGATCATACTGAATGGCCGGTGAGGAGGCTGGTTGGCAATCATATTTCGGCGCCATGATTTCTTCCCACACTTCCTGGTAGGCGCGAGCGCGGGCATTTAATTCCGGGAAATTATCTGTACCCCAGGGTACGTTTTCCCCATTAACAGGCCTGGCTCTCGGACTACCGTCCCAGATTCCTGACAAATCGGGAATAATTTCCGACTGTGCAGTGCTTACTGAGACGTTTGATAGCAGTGCACAAATGGCAGCCATGCCAGTGAGTAATGTAATTCGGCCTGACAAGTTTTTGATTTTCTTCATAGGAGTTCCTGCTTATTCGTAGGCTCGAGACGCTGCGTTATTGTTCTTCTTCTACACGACCACCCTCAAGTACTGGCCTGCCATCGGGACGGGTCATGCGTACGCAACAAACGCCGAAAGAGCCTTCTGCACGTGAGCGTTGGCCCGAGACTTTGACTCTTTGTCCAATGGCGAGGGTATCGGGGGTCCATCCGGCACGCCTGATGCTGACTGGCGCACCGAGCTCAACCTGCCATTCGGTCACAGAGCCGTCGGAGTTTTCTACATCAAGGAACAAAAAGGCATGGGGGTTACGAAATACCCAGCGCGTCACAGTGCCTTCGAATTCAACCCGGGATTCAGGGTCATAAAAAGGCGCACTGGCGTGATGTGCGAGAGCGGGGGCAATAAAGGCCATGAATGTAGAGACGGAAATGGCGGCTGTGAAAGCTGCCCATCGGCGCGTATTCATACCTTCCTCCTGTAGTTTGTTGTTATTAGGTAACAAGGTAGCTGCAAGGAAGAATATAGGCTTCTTTGGGACAAGTCTATTGCGCAGCCTGATCGCCGGCAGATTCTCGCCCACGTGTTTAATTACGCACGCACGAGCATTGCTGTCTACACTGAAAGAGTGATGGCGCAAGCATAAAACCCGGGTATGGAAGCCGAGCAGTTAAAACACCTTTTCAGTTCTGAAGCGCTAAACCACCAGCGTTTTAAATCTTTCGGATCGACAACCCTGGTGCAACCCTTGACGACGAGCTTGCTCTCGGCGTTATTGGCATTGATCGTGGCAGTGGCGCTGTTATTTATGGTGGTCGGTGAGTATGCCAGAAGAGAGACTGTGGCTGGTTACCTCGAGCCTGAGTGGGGGCTGATTCCCGTTTATCCATCGTTATCGACAGCAACCTTGACCGAGATTTTTGTGGAAGAGGGAGAGCATGTACAACGAGGAGAATTGCTGGCGCGCTTACGGGCCGATGATGTGGCAACGAATAACAAGTTGCGCCAGGAATTCCAACATCAATTATCCGGGTTGGAATACCTGTTACAGAATCTCGATACAACCAAAGCATTACAACAAACTCAGCTGGATCTGCGTCTCGCGCATCTCAATAAGCAGATTCAGCGATATGACCATATGCAATTTGTACTGTCGCGCCGCAGCAAATTGCTGGAAGAGCAGCTTGATGCTGCCACAGTGTTATTAACGCAACGCGCTGCCAGCGCTACCCAATGGTCACAGGTTGCGCTGCAACGGGACGATGCCGAACATGAAGTCATTAGCGCGGCGTTGGGGCGGGAGCAGCTGGAAGGTCAGGTTGCGCAGCTACAGAAGCAGATGGCGATCCTGCATGCTACAACTGCTGCAGAACGGGCTCGCCTGCAGCTGCAGCAATCGCAAGTTGTGCAGGCGCTAGCCCAGCACGAATCCCGCACCTCTCAGCAAGTGCGGGCGCCACTGGCGGGTAAAGTCACCGGGATTCAAAAACAACTTTTCGAGAGTACGACGGCTGATCAGCCTCTACTATCACTGGTTCCGGATGATTCGGAACTGGTAGGCAGATTATTGATTCCCGGCAGTGCCATCGGGTTTGTGGAACCCGGGTCATCTGTGAGGCTTTCGGTCGATGCCTTTCCGCAACAGGAATTTGGCACGGTGTCAGGACAAATTCTCACAGTGTCTCAGGCACCAGTATCGCCAACTGAACTGGATAGCCCTGTACCTGTGGCCGGCCCGGTTTATATCGCAACGGTGCAACTGCTTGCGCAAGCGATCGAGTCTGATGGTCAAATACATACCTTGCTGCCGGGTCTGCTGGTGCGGGCTGATCTCATCCTTGAGCGCCGCTCGCTTTTGGCGTGGTTACTTGAGCCCTTGTATGTTCTGCGCGGGCGCACCCAATGAAACTGGATTTCGGTCGTCGCAATGTTCTGCCGATCCTGATTCAGGCGGAAGCGGGTGAGTGCGGACTGGCCTGTCTGGCAATGATTGCCTGTTACCACGGCAGCCAGGTCTCTCTGGCGACTTTGCGGCAACAGCATCTGATGTCGAGCCGTGGCGTCAATTTACAGGCAGTAATTGATATTGCCAGTCACCTCGGGCTCGCGAGCAGAGCGCTGCGCCTGGAAGCAGGCTCACTGTCTCAGCTTGGCTTGCCCGCCATCCTGCACTGGAACTTTGATCATTTCGTTGTGTTGAAAAAGGTCAGCCGAAGAGCTGCAGTGATACACGATCCGGCGGTCGGTGTGCGGCGCTACTCATTGGGAGAAATCGCCTGTTACTTTACTGGTGTGGCACTGGAATTGACACCGCGCGTTGAATTCACTGCACAGAACAAACCAATGGGGCTGTCGTTGCGCAGCTACTGGACAGGTGTACGCGGTTTGCGACGGGCATTGCTGCAGTTGTTTTTCCTGTCGCTGCTGATTCAGATCTTTGCGCTACTCACACCGCTGTATTTGCAGACAGTGGTGGATGATGTGCTGACCCGGCGCGACACAGAAATTCTGTCGTTGCTGGCACTTGGGTTTCTCGCTGTGACATTATTGTCAGTGCTCAGCAAGGTAGTGCGGGGCTTCGTTGGTTTGTATTTGACCAATCAGCTGTCTTTTGTGATTGGTGATGCAGTGATGCACCATTTGCTGCGCTTGCCCCTGAGCTATTTCGAAAAGCGTCACATGGGTGACATCGTCTCTAGGTTTCAGTCATCCCAGGCGGTCCAGCGATTTATCAGCGAAACCAGCGTCATTGTCGCTATCGATGGAATACTGTCAGCGTTGACTCTGGCTCTGATGTTCGCCTATTCGCCCAAGCTTGCCACGATTGTTATTGCGGCTGTGGTTCTGTATGGCGGATTCCGGCTGGCCCAGTTCCAACCATTACGCGAAGCCAGCCTGTCGAGGATTGCAATCAGTGCCTCGCTCGAATCCGTATTTATGGAATCTTTGCGGGCGCTGCAAGGCATCAAGCTGGCGAACAGAGAGATGGCACGACTTGAAGTGTGGCGTAATCAATTTGTTTTGACTATGAACGCTGAGGCACGGGTGGGTCGTCTGGCCATCGGATTTGAAGCGTCCAATGCACTGATTACCGGTGTCGAATATGTATTGCTGATTTATATGGGCAGCCAGCAAGTTCTGGCTGGCGCACTATCAATTGGGATGCTTTATGCGTTTGTAGTCTATCGCGCCCATTTCTCTGGCGCGATGATTTCGATGGTTAACCAATGGGTCGAGTTCCTGATGTTGCGTATGCATCTGGATCGTCTGGAAGACATTACCGGAACTACACCAGAAATCCGGAGCTCTGATAAGAATTGTCTGCTGCTTCCTGTCAAGGGTGACCTGGCACTTAAGGCAGTGAACTTTCGGTATTCGGAATTTGAACCGGCAATATTTACTAATCTGAATCTGAGCATTGATGCTCGCGAAACCGTAGCGATCTTTGCGCCATCAGGAGCGGGTAAAACCACTTTGTTGAAAATATTGATGGGTTTGCTGGAACCGACCGATGGGCAGCTATTGGTAGATGGTATTCCCCTCAGCCAGGTTGGTTTGTTGTCCCTGCGTAGTCGCATTGCAGCGGTAATGCAGAATGACAGCTTGCTGAGTGGTAGTTTGCGCGAAAACATCGCTTTTATGGATATGCTGCCGGATGCTGAAAACATTGTCGTCAGTGCCAAACTGGCATGTATACATGATGACATCATGCAGTTACCCATGACGTATGAAGCCCGCATCGGTGACATGGGTTCGGCGCTCTCGGTGGGTCAACAACAACGACTGCTGTTGGCGCGCGCCCTCTATCGGAAGCCCAAGGTGCTTTTTCTCGATGAAGGCACCGCGCATATAGACGCTTTTACTGAAATGCAGATATTCAAAAATCTGGGCGGCCTGCCAATAACCTGCGTTTTTTCCACCCACAATCCCGCACTGCTCAGGTTGGCCGACAAAGTCGTGAACTGGAATGGCGCGGGTTTTGAAATCTCCAGGCAAAACGTCACAAAATAACGAATAATCAATTAGTTATAGATTTCCATAAGCCTTGAATCGACTTCAGCATGCTTTACATTCGCGGTCGATAAGACTACATTTTGTCCATAGTTAACCAATCATAGCTGAGTTAAAAGCTGAACAGACTGCAGCAGTTGGAATCGCGCTGCAGTATCAGGGGGAAACATGACACTCAAAGCAACAGTGCTAAGTCGTTTCAATTCAATCACCGCAGTGACCGCAGCATTGGGTCTGGCGTTTACTACTGCATCCGGTATTTCATTGGCGCAGTCAGCCGACATTCCGCAATTAACGGGTACCTGGACCAATGCCTCCCGTACATCACTTTCCCGCCCGCGTGGCGTGGAAGAGCTTGTAGTGTCTGCAGAGCAGGCGCAACAGATCGTGGCGAACATGTCCATTGCCGGCATCTCTGCGGAAAACGTTGCACAAGGACCGGCAGTTGATCCGGAAACTGGCGCACCTCCGGCTGGGGCCCAGGATTTTGGACTACGTGGTTACAATCTGTTCTGGACTGATCCGGGTGCGACGCTGGCCTATGTAAAAGGGGAATTCCGCACTTCATTGATTATCGACCCACCGAATGGCCAGGTGCCACGCAAGGAAACACCCACCTGGGATTTGCAGCGTCCCAATTATGGCGCCCGCTACCTGACCGGAGTGGGTGATACGCGCGGACCCGAAGCCATTCCATTGGCTGAACGCTGTCTGATCGGCTTCGGTAATACAGCGGGCCCAGGCATGATGGGTACGCTCTACAACAGCACCTATCAATTTGTGCAAACCGATGATTACGTAATGATTGCGGTAGAAATGGCTCATGATGCGCGCATCATTCCATTGTTTGATTCGGCCGAAGAAGCCCGTGCCAATACTCGTCCTGCTTCTCATTCACCGTGGTTTGGTGACTCGCGCGGTTGGTACGAAGATGGCAAGCTGATTGTGGAAACGGTAAACATCAATCCGTTGCAGATGTCAGAGAGTTCGATTCCGATTTCTCCAGAAGGGCGCATTATCGAGACGTTCGAGCGCTATTCAGACACTGAGATCGTGTATCAGTTTACGGTTGAAGATGATCATCTTTATCGTCAACCATGGACCGCCGAGCTAAGCTACCATCAGATGGATGGGCGCATGTATGAATACGCCTGCCACGAGGGTAACTATGCGATGCCGGGAATCCTGGCAGGTGCGCGTATTCAGGAAGTTGAAGCGGAGGCCGGCGAAGATTGAGAATCTCAATCAACAACCTGTAGCAATTAAACCTTTAGCAAATAAAAGGGCGATGAGTTTGATTCATCGCCCTTTTATTTTGCACCACTTATGGCGAATTGTTTGTCTGATCATTTTGAGAAACTAGTTTTCAATATCCAGTAATTCCAGCAATACTGTTCTTGGAGTGGAAGGCTGACCAGTGCAGGTCTCGTTATAGGCCAGAATTGATATGCCATACGAGACACCGGGCTCGAGGTTGGCAGTTGCTTCCGTAAGATTGCCAATATCCGCCGATTCAATAGGGATGTAGCCTTCCTGCGTTGTAAATAAAACCCGATAGCCGTCCGCGCCAGTTATGTCGTTCCAGTAAAAGCGCACCTCAGTTTCGCCAAGTCTTTCGAATTGTAAATTCGGTCGACGTGGGCACGATTGGTCAAATAATATTTGAGTCTCGCTTTCGCTTACAAAATTTTCGAGGGCATAAACTGACGCGAAGAAGTTGTAAAAAGATGAATTGCAAAAAGGCACACCCGAGAGATATCCAGTAGCCGCAACTATTCCTACCTGCACCAATTCGTCATCTATATTTGCAATTATCGGAGCGCCTATATCTTCGTAACACGCATATGCATCGCTTGAGCTTGTATCAAGATACAGGAATAGTGGGTATGATGAGAAAGGGCCGCTGTTTTCGTGTATTGGAAGATCAGGTATTTCATCTGTATTCGGATCAAGGACGGTGCCATTTAATTCTCGAAAGAAAAAACTGTTATAGATCGGACCTAATACGTAACAAATATATCCGTTATTGAAAAAATCAACGCCATCTATATTGCAGGTTGCATTTCTTGTGCTCAAAGGATTCAGGAAAGCGTGTCCGATACCCGCTGATTCCAGATAATTGTAGATCTTAACTGTTTCGCCAACCAGCTCTGAAGGCGTTGAGAAATTCATTGGTATTGGTTCTATATCAGTAGGGGAACTCAGCCGAAATAGAGCAAAAGGGCCATCGCTGGAAAATTCGAAATCATCGATTTCAAGGGTCGACTTTGTTCTGCTCGTTATTGCTATGTACTCAAAATCCTCCTGAGTGGAAACATTTCTTCGACTACGAAAGGTATCATCAAAACAAAAAGACGAAGTAAGAATCCAGCTTTCATCAATGATCGAACCCATACAAAACAAATACAATTTCTGGCTTACATTGCCTTGTAGATAAATCGTTACAAGCCAGTCTTTGTGAGTAATATCTGCTATCCCGGGTGAGACCAGACTTTTGCCCGGTTGGCCAATCGTAAGTAAAGCAAGCATGCAGAGCAGTTTGACAGTGCGCATTATGGAACCTCTATCAAAACTAATCTGGATGCGGAACTGGAGCAATGTGTATTGTTGGCCTGAAGGCTGATATAGAAGCTCAGGCCACTGGTGAGCTCACCACTCACTTCTCCCAGCGGCGCATCAACGGTCACAGACCCGAGAAAATTATCGATTGCTGGAAAAGAGGCGTAACGTATCGTGTGAGAACTAACGTTGGCATTTACATCCCAGGAAATCCGGACGTTGCTGTTGCCATTGGCTAATTGTGTGTAGTTAATGCTGGGTGTAACAGCTTGCGGGCAAAGATCACTAAAGCCTAATGAAAGATCTCTATTCTGCACTTCTTCGATGAAATCAAGAAAATCGGGTACTCTGGTATATGCGCTTGCAAGTGTTTCACTTATGCAATTATTGGAAAATGTGAAGCTGACAACACCAGCATGATAGAGCATGCCTTCTTCTTCGAAAACCAAGGGGCCTCCACTGTCGCCAAAGCAAAAGGAAGCCCCTAATTCTTCTTCCGTTATTGCGCAAATAATAGGAAATTCTTCAATAGTAGGGTATTCGTCGTCGGAAAATTGATTGCCCACAAGGTCCACAACAAGTTGGGCGCACTCTTCGTGCGGCAAGAGGTTCTGTTCGAGTTGTTGAAGAATAGCTTCTCCTGAGCGTGCAGAGGGATTGCGGTCATCCACAAAGCAGAAATATGAATCTGTATTTATGTTGGCATTATCGAACTCGAATTCGCAATCAAGAAATTCAGATTGTGTTTGCCCCCAGCCATAAATCGTCACCTCTGATTCATTTTCAAGAGCGTCAGTATAGCTGGTTAGAAGTGCCAGAGTTTCTCGGTCACTCGGTGCAACAAGCTTTAAAAGGGCAATGTCATTTCCGCTCACCACATTGGAATAATGTGGATGCCGGACAATATGACTAATCTCATGCAGGTCACCTGAATCACCGTCAAGGTTTGAAGTGCCAATCATTACTTCAATGCTGTCCGGAGACGTTGAGATCACACAATGGGCGGCTGTCAAAACCCATTCGGCATCAATCAGTGCTCCACCGCAGAACTGCAAACTGCTTTTAGGCGTGCTGCTGTTCGATTTTTGCAGCAAAGCTACCATCCACGGTTGGCCGTCTTCCGGTGCAGCTGTGCCGTTAACGATGGGGAGTGCAACCTGGCCTTGCGGCAGATTTTTCGAGTCGGCGAAAAGCGAGGGAATGCTGCCTGACAGCAGGAGTAGCATTAACGCGGAGAATCTGGCCGCGTATTGCAATTTGTTGCTCCGGGAAGAGCGATTGATCATTGTGAGTACTTCCTGTGCCGGTTTGCCGACAGCGGAGGTGGCCTGAACAATGCCGACTATTTCAACGCAGTCTACTTCAGCAGAAATGCGGTAATCAACGATTTTCGTGGGATTTGTCCTGGGGATTATAGATCGGGCGATCGACAAGCAGTAAGTCACGAACTGCTTTCAAGGCTATTTTTTACTGCTGGCGCCATATCATTCATGCATGCATTTAGGGCACATGGTGTGGCTGAATTCCGCTTCACTGTGGTTCTGGATATAGCCTTCCACCGCTTCCCAGTTATCGCCATCCTCTCTGCGAATTTTCTTGCACGCCGCACAAATGGGAATATATCCACTTAAAACCTGAGTCAACGCTTTCGAGAGGCGCTCCTCGGTGAGTTTGAGATCGGTGACATCGGAGATAGTGGACATAACCCGTTTCGAGCGTGCTTCATTCGCCATGATTGGATTCATCATGTAGTAAACCCAGCGCATGCCCTTTGCAGTTTGCACTGGTGCATAGTTACGAAATTGCAGGGATTCGCCTTTTTCAGCGCATTCACGAAAGCGCTCAATGATGGCGTTGACGCGGCCAGCGGGCTTGAGGTTGATTTCACTGAGAAGTCGACCTTCGAGAACTGACGATGGCACTCCGTAGAACTCTTCCGCCGCCTTGTTGATCGAAAACGCAGTGTATAAGCCTCCGGATTGTCGGGCACAAACACTTCATCATTCATGGCCTGAATCTCAACCAGTTGCCGGGAAGTGCCTGCGAGTTCTGGCGGTGGCATAATCTGTTCTACGGGTGCCGTGCAACTGTTGAAACCCATAATGATGAACATGAGTAGCAACAGAGGTATGGGTGCGGATATTTGCATGGGTAGAAATCGCCTGGTGAATATCAATGAACAAATTCTATCACTGATTCATGAACTTGTTACGCCGCCGCTTGCAGCTCCTGGAATGAACTTCAATCAGTCTGCTGATTGCTGTAAATTTTTCACGACAGAAAAGTTAGTATGATCGGATCCCGCATGCGGAATTGAACCAGAAGTAGCCCATCAATCCTGAAGCCATTAAAAAGGTAATACCATGAGCAGTGCTATCAACGAACTCGTCGACAAGATCGCCAAACTGGAAAACCAACTGGTTGAGGAGATCAAAAAGCAGGAAGAGGAATTTCAGTACAAGCTGGAGGGCAAGAAGATCAAGTTTGAAGCTGCAGTTCTGCAAGCCCATCGCAAACTCAAGATAGCCATCTTGCCCTGGCTGGGTTCAGCCCCACTACGTAATATTGTTTCGGTACCTTGCATATATGCCATGATTGTGCCCCTGGCATTGCTGGATATTACCGTCACACTTTATCAGCATATCTGTTTTCGCCTTTACGATATTGCCAGAGTCAAGCGCGCGAAGTACGTGGTGATGGACCGGCATCAACTGGCATATCTCAATGGCATTGAAAAATTCAACTGTATCTATTGTGGTTATGGGAACGGTGTTATCGCCTATGCAAGGGAAATAGTCGCGCGTACAGAACAGTACTGGTGCCCGATTAAGCATGCGCGCAAGGTTGTTGGCACACATAAGCGGTACAATAAATTTGTTGGGTACGGTGATGCGGAGGGTTATCAAGCGCAATTGATAAATTTGCGCGATGAGCTGAAAGAACCAGAACGCAAAAACGACTAAACAATCTCGAGGTAATGACTATGACATACCTGGACGGGTTCTTGTTGCCGGTACCGGCAGACAAGATGGATGAATATAAAAAAATTGCCAGCATCGCCTTCGAAGTCTGGAAAGAGCATGGTGCCCTGGACTATCGCGAATGCCAGTTGGATGAAGACAATATCGCCCATCTGCGATCGATGGCCAATACTGCCGATGCGAAAGAAGGCGAGACCGTGATGTTTGCCTACATCCTTTACAAGTCCAGGGAAGACAGGGATGCAATCAACACGAAGGTGATGGAAGATCCGCGGATGGCGCAATTCAGTTCGGCAGATATGCCCTTCGATGACAGCCGTATGGCAATGGGTGGCTTTCACACGATTATCGAGTAATAAGACCAAAAAGCTTGCTTAATCGAAACACCGGGTCAATTGATGTTCGGAAATTCCGATTAAACACATCGAAATTAGTCATTTTACTGATAATAGAATGGTGACTATAATCTTTCCCCGTATTTTGTAACTAATGTGTAAAGGGGTAAGGACTATTATGTACAAGCAAACTATTGCTGTAGTAGCTGCACTGGCAATCGGAATACTCCCGATGTTGGCAAGTGCACAAACTGCTTCACCAACAAACGATTACTGGTGGCCAAATCGACTTGATCTGGATCCATTGCGTCAGGATACAACCGGCATTAGCCCGTTGGGCGCTGATTTCGATTATGCAGAGGCATTCGAAAGTCTCGACCTAAACGCAGTCAGAGCAGATCTGGAAGAATTGATGACCACTTCCCAGGACTGGTGGCCTGCTGACTTCGGGCACTATGGTCCTTTCTTTATTCGAATGGCGTGGCACAGTGCTGGTACCTATCGCACCCTTGATGGTCGCGGTGGCGCAGACGGCGGCATGCAGCGTTTTGCGCCACTTAATAGCTGGCCTGACAACGCTAATCTCGATAAAGCCCATCGCCTTTTGTGGCCAATCAAGCAGAAGTATGGTCGATCAATTTCCTGGGCCGACCTGATGATCATGGCTGGCACAGTAGCTATGGACTCTATGGGTTTTGAGACATTGGGTTTTGCCGGAGGGCGAGTTGACGCCTGGCAACCGGAAGAAGTGAATTGGGGCCCGGAAGGTGAATGGTTGGCGGCAGATCGCCGCAATGGTGCTGGTGAGCTGGAACGTCCATTCGGTGCGACGCAGATGGGTCTGATTTATGTCAACCCGGAAGGACCCGGCGGTAATCCCGACCCACAAGCAGCAGCCGACGCTATACGCGAGGCTTTTGGCCGAATGGCGATGAACGATGAAGAAACCGCAGCGCTAATTGCGGGTGGACATACATTCGGTAAAGCCCATGGTGCTGCAGCTCCTTCGGAGTATGTTGGTTCTGAGCCCGAAGGCGGCGATATCGAAGACATGGGGCTCGGCTGGAAAAGCAGCTACGGTTCCGGCAATGGTGCAGACACCATAACCAGTGGTCTGGAAGGTGCATGGACTATTGATCCAGCGTCGTGGACACACAATTATCTGGAGAACCTGTACAACTTCGAGTGGGTACAGACGCGAAGCCCTGCTGGTGCTATCCAGTGGGAGCCTGCAGGTGGAGCCGCATCCAACCTGGTACCCGATGCTCATGATCCATCACGAAGTCACGCGCCGATGATGTTTACTACTGACCTGGCATTAAAGGTAGACCCCATATACCGCGAAATCACGTCGCGCTGGTTGGAAAATCCCGAAGAGTTTGAAGACGCGTTTGCGCGAGCCTGGTTCAAGCTGACACACCGAGACATGGGCCCAACTTCACGCTATCTGGGCGACATGGCTCCTCGTGAACAATTTGTCTGGCAAGATCCAATTCCCGAAGTGGACCATACTCTGGTGAATGCCGATGACGTGGAGAGTCTCAAGGTTAGAATCCTCGACTCTGGTTTGTCGACCGGTGAACTGGTTCGCACGGCATGGGCTTCTGCTTCAACTTATCGTGGCACTGACATGCGTGGCGGCGCTAACGGAGCACGAATTCGTCTCGCCCCGCAAAACGAATGGGCAGCGAATGATCCGACTGAACTGAATCGCGTGCTGAATACTTTGGAAGGTATTCAAGTCGAATTCAATAGATCCGCATCTGGTAATAAGCGCGTGTCGCTGGCTGATCTGATTGTTCTTGGAGGCGCAGCCGCCATCGAACAAGCTGCGATACAAGCTGGAGTCGATGTGAAGGTACCTTTTGTTGCTGGCCGCATGGATGCTTCACAGGAGCAGACAGACGTCGATTCATTTGCCTTGCTTGAGCCTGTTGCAGATGGATTCCGCAATTACTTTGCTAGCGGCAACGATCGTTCCCCTGTGGAGATGCTAATCGAGAAGGCAGCGTTTCTGGACCTGAGCATACCGGAAATGACTGTTCTGGTTGGGGGTATGCGTGCGCTGGATGCCAACACAGGTGGTGCTGACCACGGGGTCTTCACAGACCGACCTGGCACGCTGAGCAATGATTACTTCGTTAACCTGATTGATATGTCTACCGAATGGACACATTCAAGCTCTGACGAAGGAATTTATGAAGGTCGTGACCGTGCTACTGGGACTTTAAAATGGACTGCTACACCCGTTGACCTGATATTTGGTTCAAATTCAGAACTACGCGCAGTTTCTGAATTTTACGCTGCTGATGATGCGCACGAGGATTTTGTGCAAGATTTCGTCGCTGCCTGGACCAAGGTGATGACTCTGGATCGCTTCGATATAGATTCGTAAATCGCCCTGAGCACAAGTTCTGGTGGAAGCGGCGGCATACATTTCTTTGTATGCCGCCGTTTTTTATGTGATAGCCTATTGCCGCAGGATTCAGTAGCTAATCCTGACGCGCTCATTCTATTAAGGAGGATTAGATGAGTAATTTCCGCACGTATGGAGTTGCCTTGCTGGCAACCGTTACCTTTCTTTTCTCTAGCGCTGCTGTAGCTCTCACTGTCGATGACCTTGTCGGCACCTGGAATATGACCTATGACATGGGGCAGGGTGCCATGTCGGGCACAATCGTCATAAGCATGAATGACGATGGTTCACCGGCCATTTCCCTGAATACCAGCGGCGGGGGCAGCAGTCAGGCCAGCGATATCGTGATCGAGGGCGAAGAGATTAATTTTAGTCGTTCAGTAAGTGCGCAGGGCCAGAGTGTTGGCGTGGACTATACGGCCACACTGGTAGATGGCAAGTTGGAAGGTTCTTTTGAACTGGATCTCGGTGGTGGCGCTACACCCTGGACTGCAACCAGGCAGTAGTCACTCAATCTGTGGCGCGGGGTGCTTCCCGGTATCCCGCGCCATAGCTTCAGGCCGCTGTTCCCAGCGGCTTGGTAATTAAAGCCCCAATTTACCCGCCTTTTGAACCCCGTTCCACCTTCGCCACTTTACTGCTTGACAAGAACTACATTTGTAGTCAATATCGGCTACAAATGTAGCCAAACCTGTGACAAACAATAACAACGGGTTTAAGGAGGCAAGCAATGGCAACTCTTCTCTCAATATTTGACTGGCAGCTCATGCTGCGCTTGGTGCTACAGGTTACTGTGCTCACAACCCTGGTTCTGCTTGTGATGCGGATCATCAAACCTTAGGCAGCATGGGTTTATACGATTGCCTGGTGGACTCTCGCCTCCGCAGGATTGTTAGCAGGTGTTTCCGGCTTACAGCAATCGAATCTGGAGTTTCGTACCCCGCTGTCTATTGAGCTGCCCGTGTCTAACCAGGTCATACAGGACCTCGCTGCCATTGGTTTTTTCTCTCAGGAGGGGCGTGAATTTCAGATGACGCCACCCCCTGAAGCCGAGATGGATTTTACCGAAGCAGGTCAATCCATGCCGGTTGGCGGTATTGCGCAGTCACAAAATGGCTGGTTCGTTTTACTGGTCATGTCTGCGCTTATCCTGCTTTGGTTTGCGGGCACTATATTGTGTTTCGCGCGACTCCTTCTTGCCGGTTGGCGCCTCTATCGTTTGCAGGTGGAAGCCGCAGAGGTTTCGCCGCGGATGCGGAAACGCCTGGACCGAATAATCTCTCAACTGGGCTACCAGTCAGAAGAAATATGGATAGGCGCAAGCACGCGACTGGCGACGCCGGCACTGGTTGGCTTCTTTCGTGCGCGGATTCTATTCCCCAATGCTGTAATCCAGGCGGCTAGCGATCAGCAACTTGAAGGTGTACTGGCTCATGAACTGGCACATTGGCGGCGGCGTGACAATCTCGCCAATCTGTTGCAGTTAACCGTCGTGGCATTGTTCTGGTTCCATCCGTTGGTGCGCATGCTGGATCACATCGCTTATCAGAGTCGCGAGGAAATCTGCGACAACTTTGTTCTCAGCATGCAGGACCCGCT